>Ga0190304_1000134_pt1 | contig 33577 bp, 57 predicted proteins | sample 48700712_MG_FD_161670 | JGI IMG/M metagenome (GOLD analysis project Ga0190304, IMG submission 161670) | Hydrothermal vent sediment bacterial communities from Southern Trench, Guaymas Basin, Mexico - 4870-07-1--2_MG | ecosystem: Environmental > Aquatic > Marine > Hydrothermal vents > Sediment ...
AGGCTCTTCACCTTTTATCTCGTAGATTGGCGCATCTATTTTCTTTGTATAAAATGTTTCATCTTCTACATCTGCATCAATACCAAGATCAAACCCAAAATCCGACATGTCAATGCCTGAAATATCCCCGAGCTCCAAGTCTAAAATTTCAGTGTCAAACCCCGTGTTCATCGTCAGCTTATTATGCGCAAGGATATAAGCTTTCTTCTGCTCATCCGTCATGTGGGAAAGTATTATTACCGGAATCTCTTCCATGCCAAGCTTGATGGCCGCAAAATAACGGCCGTGACCTTCGATAATTATCCCGGCTTCATCGACGGCAATTGGATCATTGAAACCAAATTCCTGAATAGATTTCACAATCTGGTCAATCTGCCATTCGGGATGCTCTTTTGCGTTGTGTGCATAAGGAATAATTGAGTCAATCGGCATGTTGGTTATTTTCATCATTTTCTCCTTCTGGTTCATTTTGAAACTATTGTGCACATAAACCCGTGAGACGAAAGGATCGAAAAAGCAATGACGGCCTGGCTTTCTCGCATGCACAAGGCTTCATTTCGATCGCTGGTCATCACTGGAAGCTTCTTACCACGCATTTTGCAGATGTAACCATTGCCCGATTTAACTATAAATTTTTTACTCATCATTATCATCTTCTCCTTCAACTGAAACGACAAAGCCGGTAATCTTGTCACCGCCCGATGTTAAGTCATGTTTGACAGGCCGATGCAACCCCAGGAGCTTGTTTTTTTCTGCGGTAATCGAGAGACATGTCCGGAAATCCTGCAAGCCCATACTGCGCCGGTAAAGATCGTCCAACCGCTCGCATTGTTCCGATATTGCCATCTCAATGTCCCTGTTGTTAATATCGCTTATCAATTCTCTGGCTTTTCTCAGGTAGTTTTCTACCTGCCGGCTTGTGATGTTCCAGTCTTTTTTATCCCGGATAAATTCATGGACGTAAAAAGTAGAAGCGCCACCGATAAGGAGTTTTGCAACTTCACGGACTCGCATGTCGAGCTCGTGTTTGCTGCAGCGCTTATATGATACTTTTGCAACCATATCAGATCCGGAATAAGTAAATTTATTATCGATAAATGTTAGTGCATTTTCAATATCTTTATTATTTTCTATGACAAAATTATTGGCCTGGCCGTCGTCGGCTTGATACGATTTATTCATCACTAAAATCCGCTGATAGCTGACATTGTGCTTGTTATATTTTGCGTGAACACGTAACGCTTTTGGCTTGAATGAAAACAAGAAACACTCGAAGCCCTCACTTTCCGCCTTATCTATAATCCATTTATAGTTTTTTGGCACAAGGTTCATATTATCGATGACGATAAAAGACGCAGTGTTGAGCAACGATAAAACTTTCTCTTTGAACTTATTTTTGACCGCATCTTCTCTCTTGCTGTCAAAAACATATTTCCCGTCAATATACCGGAAATCGTCCAGGGATGCGACTTCGGGGTGCGGTTCAACATGATTAACCCAGTATGATTTACCGGAGCCTGGCAGCCCCCTGTTGATGATCAGGATTTTTTTCATAACAATCTCCCTATCCATTCAAGATGGAAGTCGTAAAGCTCTCTTGATTTCGTTACCAGGAACTGTTCGATCCTAACATTCCGACTGAAATTTGCAGAAGCTTCATAAACATAAAATCCAGTTTCGCATTCGAGCAACATAACTTTCGAGTGGAGTCCGTTAATTAGTTTTATGAGAAAATTACTGCGGGATTCTGCGAATATTCGCAATCTGCCATAAAAAGCCGCTTTTCTGCCAATGATTGACTTGTCACACAGAAAAACTACTTTTTCGGGGTTGATTTCTTTCATAACATCGATAAACTCATCGTTGAAGCTCCAGGTTGTGATGTATAGAGTTTTTACGTTATTTTTTCGATGGAAAGCAAGCAGTAATTCATTGCTCCCAAAACTCCCGTTGCTGATTATGTGATGGGTCTCGTTGTCGCCCAGACGTACAAGGTGCTCCGAAATAGCGTCAGTGCGTGCAACGAATGACATCCGGCGCTTGTTTTTCGTGACAAGAAAGCTAGGAGAAATGTCACTTGCCGATTTCTGCTTTTTTGCAGAATCGTTGAAAAAATCAAACATAGAAAATCCTCCAAATGAAACTATATGAACCAACATAAAATATAGAGAAAAACATGTAAAGAAATAATTTCATAAAAATTAACTATTCTTCTTCTTTACTTCGCTCTCTAATGTTTCAAACTGTATCAACGATCCGGGCATGATCCGGTATCTGATAGTTGTTCTGGTAAGTGGAACGGTTTTTATGACGTGGGATATTCTCAGGTCAACATCTTCAGGATTGCCCTGGATCACTTCCTGTGTGCTGAACAGATACATACATGAAGGACAAAGGCAGTATCTGATAACGCTTGTTTTCGAGTATCCGCCTTGAATGCGTTTAGCTTTTTTCCCACACTTCGGACAATTCATTTTTTAGCCTCCATAAAATTGTAGCACACTATCCGAGTTCAAGAAAATGAAATCGGATAAAATTTGTCAAAAGTTTTCACAGGGTATCCCTCATCTTGCCGTGATCCAAGGTAATTTCAGCTTTCGCATAGAATACAGCTTTCATCACAAAAAACTTTGTTCCGGGATGTTTCTTGGCCATTTCTTGGCACTTTTCGGTTACGCACCAAGGCGAGTAATACCGTTTCGACAGGTTCATGATGTTATTGTTAGATCCTTCGGCCATGATTTTGTAGAATGCTTTCTCTTTCATCTCTTCTCCTTTTTTGATTTATAGCCCTTTTATAATGGAAGGCAATCGCAGATACCATTTTTGTTTTGGTTCAAAATGCTTACAATTCAAATCAGCGTTTACAATAAAACAATCTTCATCTCCTTCTGTAATTGTTTCGCCTACAGGGTTTCTTTTTTCTTTTACATTTCGCATACAGCGGTGTGGGCCTCCCCCGCTATACCCAGGAAATAATATTTTATAACTAATATACTGATAGTATTTACAGTTTTTGCAATAAACTTCTTTCATTTCTTACTCCTTTCCGCCTACTGGCGGGCTTTTTAACATTTTATCACACATTTTGGTTGATAGAAATATGTTCTGCATCTTTTATGAAAAGTGCCTCTAAAACATTAACATCGTATCTTTTAACGAAGGTACGCATAGCATTTTCTGTATCGAATACGCCGAAGTCGATACCTCCTTCATCTAAATATGTGAGCAGATATTTTTTATTCATTTCGTTCCCTTCCTTGATGTTTTTTTCTTCTGAAGAGCGCATTACTTGCCTCTCTATCCAGCGATCAGCCATCCATTTAGAATAAATGTCGCTAAACCCTAATTCAAGATACTTGAGATAAATGTCTGTCCAGCTATCCTCTTTTATCGGTTCCGCACTAAAAGCTCTTACGCTTTTTGAAAATGTCATACCAAACATCCCTTACTCCTTTCCACCTTTCGGTGGGGTTATGTGGTGTCATATTATTCGGTCAATTGGTTCAACCCAATCAATACCGAGCAAATTAAATAAATCAATTTCTTCTCTTATCGGTAACTGCTCCCCGAATTGATTATGGAGCATGCCGTCTTTTGAATGATAGCCCTGTTTAACCCATCTCATTGCTAGTTTCTGATGAGAAAATTCTGCACTTCCTGTTCTGATTGCATAAATCAAGCCCCAATTATCCTCTGTTGCAAAGAATAAATCCAGCTTTATTCCTTCTGGAAGTATCCGCTGCGTATATCTGCAAGGCAAAGTTCCTTTCACTCGCTCCCATTTATTAACCACAGTTGCAATCCCCGATTCAAATAAATCTACATCATAAGGTTTTGGTATTGCTACAATTTCAATATCGTTTGGATATCCCTTTTTTCGACGTATAGAGCCCGCAATCTCTATCCTTTTGCAATGCGGTTTGAGATCTTGCAATACGGAATCAGCAATCTTTTTAGCTTTTGAATATTCCATTTCTTCTCTCCTTTGCCTTCATCCTACCCCTCGATTACTTTCTGGTTTCTCAGCCTGAAAGAATCATTTGTGAACTTGCAAAATGTGTATTGATCCAGCATTCTGTCAACAACACGCTCCCCATAAATTGTTATAAGATCGGTTGTGGGAAGGTTCGTTGTGATTATTGTGCTGCATTCCGGGTGTTTGCTCCAATACTCGTAACGTTCTTGGATTATTCCGGCTATCCAGGAATGGGCGGCGTCTGTTGATGGTTTCTCATCACCGACGTCATCGATAAAAAGAAACTGGCATTTTGTGTCCGGGTGGTAGGTGGAGTCTGCTCTTCTGGCCTTGAGGTATTGGTCATAATCTTCAATACAGTTGATGCTGTTAGTTTTGTGCATAAGCCCACAATTATAGACACCGCCTTTTACGATCCGCATAAGATACGTTTTTCCAACCCCAGCCCTGCCGGTAAAGCAGAAGTTGAACGTCAGGGTTTTGAATGCTTTTTTTACCGCATCGATGATATTCGGATTTTCTATAACGTAAGAAGGCGGAAATATCAATTCTGCGGCGTTCAATTTCTCAATCTGTCCTTGCATATCTCTCACGTAGTTATCTTCCCACAGAGTAACAGGATTTGAGCCTGAGGGGTTTTCAATCCGTTCCAGCTCCTCAGCAATCCGGGTCTCAAGGTTTTTTATCAGCTTGTCATGGTAATTCAATTTCTCTCTCCTTTTTTTATAATTTGCGAACCTCTTATGACGGTTTTAAACGTAACCTTATCCCCGATCCTAACAATCCCGTAGTAAGGTGTATAGGATATATTGAGGCGATCAGCATCACCATCAAAGATTTTTTCTGAAAATTTAGAAAGGTGTTTTATGTCAAAATCATTCAACATTTCCGAATCCAAAGTAATTGCAACGTAGATTTTGTTTCCCCGCCCGCCTAGCACCCTTGCTTTTGTTTCTATGTGTTTGCTAACCCTCATTCTTGTTGCTGAAACATTATATCCGTCGCATCTTTCTGAAAACTTACAATTATCGCAATCATTGTCATACAGTGGGCAGGGGAATGTGTAATCTTCCAAATATCTACCAATGCCGAACTTTACATAAAGAGTATCTATGTGATTATACTTATTGTCATAAAAAGGACAGGTAAGTTCAAACTCTGTTTCCATTTCTATGGTGTTATCCCAATCGGCTTTTTTGGGGCTGATAGTTTTTGCTAAATCCCTAAACTTTTTCTTAATTTCGCATCCTGTAGAATTCATGCAATTGTAGCAATTTATTCTAATTTTAGTTAGTTTCATCTCTCCCTCCTCATTTTAGCAGTTCCGGGTTATCGTGGATATTGCCAACAACATACAACAATCCGCTTAGTCTTTATGTTTCATTATTTTGTCGTGCCAATTAAGAAACCACTTTAACTTACCGGACATGTCAAATTTCAATGTTCCGGTGAAAAGCCACTTAAAAGGCAAAATCAAAATAAACATAATACACATTGGTAGCCACACCAAATAAGATAATCTTAACAAAAAGTTCGACGATACATCTTGTGGCTTGTATACAGAAAACGCCCTTATTTCTTTGTTTATAATATTGATTATTACATCATCACCGGTTCTGTCATATTTTCCAGAATTATTTATAATTTCTTCTGTTATTAAAGAATCATAAATTTTATGAGCTAATTCTTTACGTGCTGTTCTTTTTTTATTCCAAATCATCTCTCCCTCCTCAAATATGTATCTTGCTTGCATAGTCTTCACCAACCCAGGGCTTCGTAGAAGACCTGGCTGGCTTTCTCGAATTATTACCACCCTCCCAGGTGATAACCTTCTGCTTCCAGCTTAGGACTTTCTGGCCTTTGCTATCTACCCAATCAGCAGTTTTATAAAAGTCAAAGAATTGTTTAGGATCAACATCGTTGTTTCTGGATTTGCAGTATTTTTTGACCTCTTCCAGTGTTGGTGGTGTGAATTTCTTTTTTTTATATACTTTTTTCTTTTTCTCTACTTTACTTTCCTTTACTTTACTTTGTGTGTTTTCGGGTGTAGAAATGCAAGCAGAAGTGTCATTTTCGGGGTTATCACCAGTAGAAACGTCAGCGTGGCGGGGTTTCTGGGTGTAGAAACTAGGGCGTGGCGGGGTTTCTACCTTTCGATTCCGGTATACATCACTAATCCCATCAACGAAATTTTGACTCCAAATTACCCCATTTTCCCATAATTCTGCATCAATTGCGCCCAATCTACTCAACAAATCAAGCAATCTACCGCAGGAATCCGAGCTCAGGTGGGTTATCGCCAGTAGAAACTCCCACTCAGGTGAGTTTCTATCAGTAAAAACTAAATAATGGCCGGGTGCACTACCTAAAAGTTCTAATAATTTGAACCAAAATGCGTAACCATCATTTCCGAAACGTTGTTCTAAAATAAAAAGAGTTTTCCCGCTTTTGCACTGATGGGGAAAGTAATCAACAGTATTCTTTTTAGGCCTTGCCATTATACACCTCTGCGTCTTTTACGGTTCCTTAGCCAGTTTTTTACATTTTCCCAGTAAAATCTTCTTGGCTGATTTGTCTCGAATGGACACCCTTCCTTAACCCACAAACTAACCGCAGCCCTTGTAACGTTTAGCTTCTTGCAAAGCCACTGAGTGCTAACAAGTTCTTTGTTTTCCATTTACGACCTCCGCATAGATATAAAGTAAATCACGTTTACCCTGTCAAGAGTGTAATTGGCTTTTTCCTTCATTCATCACCTCCGTTATCTGACTTATCCTGTTGTTCCCCACATCGAGGACAAAACAAACCATTCCAGTCTTCTTCAAAACAGGTATAGCCGCATTTTTTACATTGCATAATTTTCTTAATTTCTAATCCCCCCGATATTTCCATGCTGATATTCCGATAATATCGAGCCGACCTGTTCCATTCCCTGATGGCTTCGTCAGCGCTAGGCATTCCTACACCCTGATGATGACATGCTTGGCAGACAACTCTACGAAGGTTATCATCGCCAAGATCGATTACGGGGTCATACTTCCCGCAAAGCGGGCAAGATTCAATTTTTTCTTTCATTGCCATATTATTTACTCCTTTGTGTTGCGAATTAAAATAAAATATCTCCAGTTACTATCATAGCTTCTTCTATTTTCTTTACTGAAAATAATGATTTTAATTCAGATTTCAATCGAACAAGATTTGCCCTGCATTCTTTTAATGTTTTATTTTTTATTGTTCCTCTAATTGCGATGTTTCCTTTATTGTTAATCCCAATTTCTTCAATCCCAAATTCTATGGAATGTATTCCTTTTTGCGTTGCTTTGTCTTTTGAAAACTTTTGAACTGAGCGAGATTCAGGTGTTAGGCCTTCTTCTCCGACTCCTGTATCAAGCACATATTTTAAAAATTTCATATCTCCCTCCTCAAAAAAATTTCGATCTCGCTTTTTAACTTTTCGCTCAAGCCATTGATCCCGTAAAGCTGCATCATTCCGGTTGCATAGTTCAGGGAGCTATGGTTACGGAAAAACCACAAAAACGATCTTTCTATTTCCACCAGGCGCTTATGCAACAATCGATATTCCGGGGTGTATTCCTGCATCTTTCGCAACCTGTATGCCTTGCCGTATTTTCTTCTCATAATACTTTTCTCCATGCTTCAAGCCATTTGAGGGCAATTTCCCGTGTTTCCTTTACGGTGGTTGCTCCATATCTTCCGATTTCGTACCCGGCGGCGACACACGCAGCGTCGATTTGCTCTAAACCCGGAACGTGATCCCCGGGGATGCCGGATGTACTCTCGGCACGACCTTTTACTTGCCGGATGCCTTCTCTCTGCGTGAAATTGAACACATCCCCGCTATTGAATGTGACCGGGGTGATACCCGGAATGCGTTTAAAACCATCCTTTTCTTTTTCCCAATTTCTAACGGTCGTTACCGATACTCCGAACATATCGGCGACCTCAGATACCGTCATTCTGTTTTTAATTGCCATTTTTAGCTCCTTTGTTTTGTGTGGCAAATTGGCGTTATGCGAATTTAGCCTTTTAGTAATTTTCTTTGATTAAAAATGCTTTTATAGTTAGTATGGCAAAACTCACATTGTACCTGTACTGGATAAAATTCTTGATGGATATAACCTTCTCCATCCATAAATTCATTTATCCCTTGCTCGACATAATATCCAACATCTCCGCAAGCTTGACAAGCTTCCCAGTATTTTTGCGGTATTTTGGTTTTCATTAAATCCAATTCTTTCATTGCCATTTTATTTTCTCCTTTCCGCCCGCTGGCGGGTTATATCTTTCCCCATTGCTCGGCCATTGCTTTTGCTATGCCGGTGAAGGTTTTGCTTCTCAGTTTTGCTCTTTCAGAATTAGGTAAATTCCAGGAGTCTGCATACCATGCCGGCATAGTATTTCCAGATTTATATTTCTTACGTGGTTCCGGCTTCACAATTTTTGTCGGTTTCAATTTTGGTAAACCTTTTAGCCATAGGCAGGTTCTTTTTTCATAAGGATCACCGAATTGCCACGGTTGTATTATTTGGTCAGGCTTACGCCATTTTGTTGACATTATCCCAACGGGATTTTCTATTGCAATATTTGGGCAATCAGCGTTTGCAAATTGCATGAAGAATTTAACCGCCTTTTCTCGGTCTTCATATCTTTTTATTGCCCTTTCCCCATATTTTTCAATATTAAACCAACGGTTGCACGTTGTAGTTAGATATGTGCATGGCGGGAAGGCAATTATCATATCCCATTTTTCATTCAATAAAGGCAAAACATCCTGCTGAAGATGCCATTCCGGGTGACCACCACAACAGGGCAATATGTCACAAGAATATGCTTCATGCCCTAATCTTCTAAACTCTTTTGTGACAGCCTGGCTTTCTTCGCAAGCGACTAATATTTTCATTTTACACCTCCACCGTTTTTGTTTTCAAAGGATCATATACAATGAGCCCGGTCTCTTTTGCTATATAATCACGGGCTGTTTCAATGTTAAGGTTTCCTGAGCTCATATGGATTGGAATTACTATCGTTGTGAATTTAAGATCGCTTGCGTTGATGAAATCGACCGTATCCTGTAATTCCATGTGGGATTCTTTGAGCCGTGTTTCGAGTGAACCTGGGACTTTCCCTGCTTCAACGTTTTTCTTCAAAATATGATACATGTAATTACATTCAACCATGAAAACGTCAACATCACTGAATTTGTATTTTACAAAATACGTATCAGTGGCAAAAACAATTTTGACGCATTCATTTTTGCTGATTATCTCAAAACCGAGAGGTTCAGCAGCATCATGATTTGTAGAAAACGGGGTAAAACTATAGCTGGGAGTTTCATATTTCCGCAAAGCTTTTACCGGCTGGGAAAAATAATCATTCAGCTCCAGGGCGTTAAGCGTACCCTTAGAAGAGTAGAGATTGATGCCGAGGTTAACAAGATGCCCTGCAGACTTGGCATGGTCCTGATGCTCGTGTGACAATAGACAACCCTCAATGCCCGACATGTTGAAATTCAAAGCTTTCTTGATGCGGTCAATGGATATTCCGCATTCGATCAGTAATCTTGCGCCGGAAATATCTTCCAGGATGTAGAAATTCCCCGTGCTACCTGTAGCAACTATGTCAATTTTCATATGTACCTCCGAAAATACGGGGCGGCGAACCGCCCCTGATTGTTACTGATCAAGATTGAACACTTCCGGGATTTCCTGTTTTTGCTCTTCTTCTTCGGAAATCTCGCCTGTTTCGTTGTCGATAATTTCTTTTTTAGTGACTGCCTCGGAAAATGATTCTGAATTAGCATTATCTTTTTCACTTTCGAATTCATAGGATTCACGCTCAAGTGAAACGGCTTGCTGCATTTCTGTTGTCATTGGGCCATATTTTGAAATAAGCCGCTTTAACAAAGCATCCTGAGCACGAGATTCAAAATGTTGCGCCCAATTTCCCACTAATTTTTTAGCTTTTTTGCATTCTGGGTTATAAGCTATTGCATGTTTTTCAGCCTGGATTGACTTCCAATACAAGCATTTCTCGAAACCATTAATAAGCCTGATATATGCGAAAAACCCCGTTACCTTATCACTTATAGGTTTACCGGAAATAGAAATATCACCAGTAATCCTGTCAAATGACACGGATTCTCCTTCGAAAACTACGCCGCTATTGATGCGGCTATATTGCCCTGTTCTCAATGCAAGTTGAGTTATTCCATTTTTCCCTATCTGAAAAGCAGGGACATAGCGGTTAGCCTTGCTTGACCAGCGGCCAATAATCCAGGCAAAACCAAGATTTTTGTTGATTGGCAAATCTAGGGTTGCCGCCTCCATTGCGCAACTTATTACATCTTTTGGCTCGCATTTCGAAAGGCTGTTGTCGGTAGCATACAGATCTAGAATTGAGGCCATGAATGCGGATGATTTCTTACCGAGCACGGCGCTAAACCGCTCTTGAACAGATTCAACTGAAAGTACAGATTTCATCTTGGCGATTGGTGTGCCTTGTTTGACGGATAACCGTCTTTCTTCTCGTGACATTGTTCCTCCTTTTTTGTATGGGGTAACTTCTAAAAAATTACCCCAAATTTGTAAAGTTTAAATTATGGTTAATTGGCGATATGTTTTCATGAATTTCAGATGGATTTGCTGAGAGCCCGTATTGGTGATGTTTCCCACCGACTCGGCATGGTCAATCCATAGAGGTAACCGGATACCCTTCAGATGTGAGATAACCCGTATTACTTCAAGCCCGGCATTGATACGCCCGGCAGTGTTGGCATCACCGTAAGGCACAAGAGCACCGTCTTTGGATTTCACAAGGATTTCGCAGGTCTCCTTGAATCCGCCGTTGAGTTGCATGTCAAACAGCTTGACTTTCACGTTGCGCCCAAAAAGCCTGTTCATGTCATTGTCGATAGTTTGGATGTAATCTAATTTCAAGTCATTAAGTAGAGAAATCCTACCTTCAAGCACAACTTTCAAAGCGCCGGATTCCGATCTGTCGGTTGAAAGTTTTTTTATGGATGCTTTTGCCTTTTCAGATTCATCCCATGCAGCAAGCTGCTTTGAGATGTCGTCAAACCTTTCCTGCAGTCGGCTGATTTGATCGCTTATATCTTCAGGGACTTCCGTTTGGCTTAGCTCTTCGATCTGTTTCTGGATAGCTTTATAGCGTTCCATCAGGGAATCTCGCTTATCCCTAGCTTTAGCTAATTCCTTATCGGCGACGTTTAGTTTTTTCTCGCAGTCATCAATCTTTTTTGCAAATTCGATTTTGCGCAGGTCGGCAATATCTGTCATGATTTTAGCAATCTCAGCCTTACTTTCTCTTAGGAGATTTTTAAGGTGGCTCGCTTTCTTTGCGAGTTCTACAAGCCGCTCATTTCTATTCTGCACCCATTCAACTTTCTTATCGTTCAACTGATCTTCCGGCAATTCCTGGCCACAGGTCGGGCATATTGCCCCGGAAAATTCCTCAGCCTGAAGCTTCATGTAGCTTTCGCGAAGGGTGATGATCATCCTCTTGCGTGAATCTTCATATGATTTACATTCTTCAAGGCGCTGGCTTAACTGCTTGCTCTTGAATTTTCCTGCTTCAAGATTATATTTCGCCTGTTCTAAATCATTCCCTGCATTAGAGGAAGTTTTTAATTTTTCTGCAATGTCGAGTTCTGCAATGCCGATCTGATGCTGTATTGATTTAAGCTCAGATCGAAGTTTTGAGATTTCATCCGATTCAACAGGCATGGATTGCTTGCGGAGCATTTCAATCTGATCCTTGATTTCGTTTCGCTCTTTTTCGAGCCGTGACGTGTCGATATCAGACGAGATGATGTGTGTGCTCTCTTGGTCTATTCTTGCCTGGAAAGAGATTTCATCACGGTTAAGTTTAGTGATTCGATCTTTTAACATTATCAGGGATTTTTCGATCCCATGCTGCATAACATCTTCTGCAATTGATGAATATTTTCTTTTTCTGGCGATGCTTTCGATTGTAACACCGTCCACAAGTGCAGATAACATTCTGCGCCGCTCCTGCCAGTGGAGTTTCTCGTTAAAATACGAGTATGAAGACAGGATTTTGAAATCGTCTTCATTGCAGACGCCATTCACCGATTCGGAAAATTCCCCGGCTTTTGCAGGGACGTCATCGACGTAATACGAGAAATCATGGCCAGTAAGAGTTTCATCTGAATCCCCGTGTTTTTTGCCCCACTTTTCCGTCATCGTTCGCTGGAAAGACTTGCGTTGACCATCGATGTCAAAGTCAATGCACACTAATGTTTCGATGTTGTGGATGGGGTTGTTGTCAGCGTCCAGGGGTTTCACCCCGAACTTAGAGTCGAATTCTGCATTTTTACCGAATAAGCACCAGAAAAAAGCATCCGATACGGTGGTTTTCCCGGCTTCATTTTGGCCTGCAATTACAGTTACCTCATCATTGAACTCAATTTCACGGGATTTGATACCCTTGAAATTCTGGATGTACATTTTGCGTAACTTAATTTCTTTCATCTTTTACTCCTTTTTCGTAACGTTTTTTCCAAAAATCACGCTCTTTTGCGCATTCCTCATAACGGGCGAATAGCCAATCGTGGGCGATTTCAAGTTTACGTTTCTCAATCCTCAAATCTTGAATTTCACCCAATAGACGCCCGGTTCTGGCAAGGACGTAAACAAGTAATGCAGCGAGCACAGATAACGCAATTACCGCTACGGTTAAAACATTCATGATCCCTCCTTTTTTTTCTGATTACAAATTTAAAAAGTTTAAATTTTCTGTAAAGAAAAATCTTCAAAAATAGTGATTTATTTTAAAAAAAGCCCCGGCAAGGAGTGAACCGGGGCGGGGGCTGGGGGTCAGGTAGGCTCGGTAGAGCCATTATTTTCAGGGCGAGAACAGGAAAAGCCCTTTGTGATTTCTGGTGTCGAAATGAAGCCAGGGAACTTTCAACTCAAGCCCGGTGATGTATCTAAATTCTTTCGGGTGATCTATGATGTATTGGCGGACGTTATCCGTAGAAGATTCGATGAAGTCACAATCGAAAGCACGGCCGTGTCTATGCTGGCTATTAGCGGCGCCAATCCTGCACGAAATGGGACGGTAGCCGGAGTATTTATCGGGACGTCTATTCTCCCGGCCGATCTTTTTTAGAAATTCCTTGCTGAAGCCATAATCGTTGATGATGCAGGCTCCGAATTTATCTCTTAATTTGTCCAATGTTCTCAGGGCTCTTTCATCCAGAAATTCCCAGGCCTGATCACCGTATTGATTGATGATACTTGGCGGAACTAGCTCCCAGAGCTCAAAGTATTTGCATTTATACATGTTACCTCCTATGCTGGATTGATTGTGTATTCCTCGGACATTATTCCGGATCGGATCAGGCCGTCCTTATATGCCCGAGCTTTTATTGTTACTGTGCCGGTTGAAATTAATATTGACAGTGAATATTTCGCTGATGCCCGTGTTGGCTCGCTTCCGTCTAATGTGTACCGGATTTCAGCATCTGCGGTGCTGCATGAAAGCGAAACGTAAAATGGATCGGTGCTGGTGGTGCTGGTCGGGTCTGCGGTAGGTGTTGCAACGGTGTTAAATGTCTGGCTGACATACGAGTCAGATTCAAGCTCCAGGATATACGCATCGCAGAAAATGTTGTTTCGGTGATAATAAGGTTTGATGTTTTTCACGTAACATTTCACCGAATACCCGAGATCAGACGTGGGGAAAAACGTAACGGTAGGGGCGGATTTCAAGAGATTATAGACCCTGCCGTAATGCGAATTAAAACGGTCTTTGCTCCATGACGCAGGCGAGACGACCGTCAATTTGAATGCTGCATAGTCACCTTTTTTGTGAATGATCCGGGCCCCGGTTAGGACGGATTTATTGATCACGTTGTCTGGTTTCAGGTACGAATAATCAATGTTGATCAGGCATCCCAGGTCATCGCCGGAGCTGTAATCGATAACATCTGAACCGATCACTATTTTAGGTTTTCCATTTCCGAAAATCATCTGACTTCCTCATAATGCGTTATTTTGCTATTGCCACTTTTGAAATCAATATTGTTCACGAGAGCATCCTTTTCAGCAGTCCCTGAAAGTACAATATCGATCTGATTATACGCCGTATTGTAGAAATCGGCATAAGCGGTTGCGAACTGTTCAAGAAATTCAGTGTTATCATTGAACGATATTTCACGTAAAAGATAACTTGCTGATGGTCTGTAATGTAGGACAAAATGTTTAGGAAGCGTTATAGACCTTTTTGTGAAATTACCTGTATTTGTGGGCTTGGTGAACTCAGAAACAGGGCTCTCGGTGAACGTTGCATAATAATCTGTAAGTGAAGATAATTTAGCGACCTGAGCCTGCAACGAGTCAACGGTATCCATCTTTTTAGCCCTGTATCCGTCCAGGTCGGCAGATGGGATGTTGAATGCACTGATGTAGCTGAATCTCAAGGTTCTGGTTTCTGAAACGATCGTCCATTCCCAGCGGATTCTGAGGGTTCGGCAAATCTCCAGGAATACATCCAGGAAGGTTGCGCCATCATAAAAAGGATCAGCTGATTTAGACAGCCCGATAGCTTTAAGTTGCTTCCATTGGAATAGTATGTATTTTCTGGCAAGCAAGGCCGGAGTTGCTCCACTGGTAGACTTGTATTTCAGCCAGTTGGTTGTGTAGTCTTTTACGTAAGAATCGGTGATATCTTCTAGGTCAATGTTACATGCGTTATGTATCATCACACGAGCCAGAAAAAGAGCCTGGATATATTGTTCATCGTAGTAAGAAGAACCGCCTGAAACGTACTTGTAAAGCTCCTGTTGCTCCTGGCTGGAAAGGCCTGTCCAATACGATGTCGTGTCAAAATCTGAAGGTAAAATATTAGAGATGTAGAATTTGTCTAATTTCTTTATCAAATCATAGCATTCTGCGTCAAACGTAAATTTGTCTGGATTAGGGGCTATCTTATTCACGTACAAAACCATTTCAAGGGATGAATCGATCCAGATTTCGAGTTCATCTCCTTCGCTGAGGCTGACAGTGTCGTCAAAAGTGATGGTTGGATGCGGGATGGTGGGGTAGAAACTTCTGTCACGCCGAAATGTAAAGCCTGAAATATTCAGAACGTAGTCAGAAAGTTCAGTGTAAACCCCTGAAACGACTTTATAAAGGCTGGCCGTCATCACCCGCTCCTCTCATAATGTTTATGATTTCATTATCATTTCTAATTCGTGTTTCTGGATCGGTTGTTTCGATCGTAACGGAAAGATTGAGTGCTGCAATGTTGGCGTTTACGGCCTGAATTGCTTTCAGGATTAGATCGAGCTGTTTGCTTTCACCGCCGCCGCTCTTCATTGTCACCGGGATAGATTTTCCATCCGGGAGTGGTACGGCTGCTTCGGGGCCAGCTTCACCGAAAATTGACGGCTTGTCTGCGATACCGCCTTTGCCATATTTAGGCAGTGGTGTTCCTAAAATTACCCCTGCCTGCGTAACGCCCATTGCTGCAATAATATCAGTCCAGGGTTTACCAAACGATAACGGAAAAGCTGCAAGGGCCTTCATGTAGGCTATCACTGTATTGAATGTTACCTGAGCAAGGGCGTTGGCACGTTCTGCGATAGCGATCTTTCTTTTCTCTTTTGCGTATTTATCACGGATTTTCTTCTCCATCGCAGCCTGCTCTTCTGCTGATGCCTTCTTGAATATCGTTGTATTGTGGAGCTTATTAAGCTCAAGATTCATCTCCTGGTCTGTTCTTGCTTTTGCCATATTCAGCAATGAGGAGTTAAGGCTTAGGGCTTGAGCTCCCAGGGTTTGGTTCATCTGAGATTCTCTGGCTTCCAAGTCTTCCTGGCTGAAGCCATGCCAAGCAAAGAACGGGTCAACATCTTGCTCTGGCAGGTAATCAGGTTCATCTTTTTCTGTCCGTAATTTTACAACATATTCTTTGCCTGTAATTTGTTCTAATTTAGACAATAATTTGTCTAACTCTTCTTGTTCCTGTTCAAGTCTTTCCGTTTCAGCTTCTTGTGCTTTTTGGGATGCTTCTTGCGCTCTTTCCCATTCTTCCGCCATTTCCCTGAGAACCTGCATGGCAAGTTTTGTTTCTTCTGTCTGCTTTTGCATCCTGTAAACATCATAAAGAGCCCGCATTTTGACAATATCACCCTGTAGCCCAGCCATGCGGGTTCGCATCTGTGCATATTTTTGATCAGCATCATCTAGAACACCTAAAGCCTGACCCCATCCGATAGCGGCCTCCATGAAGAAACCGCCGACCTTTTCTTTTAGGTCTCCATATTTATTCTGGAGTTGAATGATCTTGCCGGTGTTGGTCGTTATCGCATCAGACGCCATATTAAATCCGCTTGCCATCTCACGCTGAAGGATTGCCATCTTTTCAGATGCTGTTGAAGCAGATTTAAGTTCCGGAATATATCTCTGCAACTGGTTGAAGTCCCCCTCATAAGCGAGTGCAATGCCTTTCATTGCAGTTTCCTGAGAAAGTCCAACATCTTTGAATTTTTCGGATAAACCAATAGCGCCCTTGGTAGCATCTGCAACTTGATCAAGCGATATTCCCATGTTTGCAGCGGCTGTCATAAGTTTTTGTGATTGCTCATCGCCAACTAATGTTATTTGTTGGATTTTGTCAGCTTCTTGTGCTAAAAAATTAAAATATTGAGCATGGGCATTAGTTTTATCTTTTAGCGCAGACAGCAACCTTTGGTCTGATTGCTCTTGAACGCCATAAAGTTCTATCGTCTCCGATATAGCTCCCGAAACCTTGCTGTAAATGGCAGAAAGCCCCTGATAAGCCATTCCAAGTTTTGCTAAAGTGTTTAGGGCGGATTTCCCTTCTGCTTTTATCTTTGTTGTTTTTTCATCTGGAATAGATTCAACGGCATCAGATACAGTTTCAGCTTCACCTTCGGCCTGTGATCCGTCCGCCGTAATCTCGACATCTTGACCAGATAAATTTTCAAGCTCAGAAGCTAAAGACCGAACCTCCGAGTCATCAATATTGATGCCGTATTTTTCACGAAGAGCTGCGATAAGACCTTCAAGTTTCTTTGCGTTTTTCAATGCAAAGTCAATAGTCATTTGAAGCTTTTTATTCATTGCCATCTGTAACCTTCTCCATAAGCCGGAATGACAGGCCAACTTTGACCTGCCAGTCGAATTTTGAATAATATTGTTCACGAAATTTGACGTATGCAGAAACGATGGAAGTCAAAGCCCCTGATACAGTTACCGTAGATTCATGTTGCCATTGCTTGAAATCTCTGGAAATAACATCCGACTTGCTATCCAACTGGAAATCCGTTACACCCGGAAGTCCAATCTGTTTTGTGTATTTTGTGCCAGCCACAAACGCAACCGATGGGTGCAAATCCCAGACCTCAGCGATGCCGGCCGTAAACCCAACATGAGACACTCTCAAGTCCAGCTGGTAAATGTTGGCATCCGCAGATTGATTGTAAACACGCTTGCCGGCAATCCTTATAAATTTCCACTGTTTCTGCAGGTCGATGAGCAGGTTTTGATATTGCTCCCCGTTTTCCCGCTCAAACTCAATTTCTATTTCGGCGGTATTACGCTTGAAAAACTCAGCGGAAACCTGATAATCGGCTGGTTGGTTATCTTCCTTCGGATTCCTGATGCTTATGGCGGTCTTAAATTCCACGCAGTGCGCCAGAATCAGCGCACATGCGAAGATTATCGTAAAGGTTAGTCTTTTCACCTTAGTCGCCTTTCTTGTGTGAGAGATAGCCTTTTGTGGCATGGTGAGCCAAGGATAGGCCGCATATGGCCTGAACGACTATTGAGACAACCGATTTCCAGTCACCCAATAGATTCACAATAGCCGGCTCATCCATGATTTTCAGCAGGACGAGCCCAACTATTGTTTTATTGCCGTTTAGGATTTTCCAAAGCTTCATTTTTTCAGGTTGGCAACAATCTTCAAGATAACACCAATGATTTCAATCAGCTTTGTGGTAAGTTGCTGGATTTCATCAAGGCTCAAATCTTTCAATTCTGCCTTAATTTCCTCATAATCCTTACCTTCGTTTATGACTTTCAGGATTTCCGGGTAATTCCCCAAGATTTCAAAAACGGTAAGTTTACCATCTTCAGAATCTCTCTCAACTTCTTTAGCTAGACTGATGAGCGCATCAATCAGTTCCATTGTTTCTTTAACGTCCACTTTTACCTCCTACTTGATTTTTGTGTTTACGAGCCGGTAGCTTACTCGTGCCATACTTTGCTTTATGTGTTGCTTTCCGTTGTGCATCTGTTTTTCTCGGTCTTGTCCGTGCCATATTTACCTCCTACCTAAACGGAATTATCACCAAATTCGCTGTCAAGGGGAAATTCATATCCATGCTCAGTCATGAAAGCCGTCATCTCTTCTTTCGTATCGAACTCAAAGCCCTGCTTCGGTGCACGATAGTAAGTTACGCTGTTGGTGCTATATTCCCCGCCTGAGACGACAATGCTATCCAACACGATTATCCTGTATCTTTTCGTTAACTTCTTAGATTCTGACATACAAACCTCCTTATGGTTGTGCAGTGACTGTAACCGTCCAACCCTTAGCTTCAAGTGATGCTACCGATGCCAGTCCTGCGGGGTCAGATGGCGGTGCATTGCCATCTAATTTTAATTCTTTCGTGCTACTGACAGATGAAGCGTCAAGATCAGCTAAAAAGGCATCAACCATCGTTTCTGTCCAGTGGCAATTGTGGCCGATTATATTGCAATTATCCCAATTCGGCAGAGTCGTAGATGTGTATGTAACAGCAGTGCCATGGAAATCAAGCGTTTTAAAATTCGTTAAGCTCGATAAGCTCGATATATCACCAGTAACATCAGAGTAAGAACAAACTATGCTCTCCAGCTCCGTTAACCCCGATAAGCTCGATAGATCGACAGTAATATTGGAGCAACTATAAAAACTTAAATACGTTAGCTCCGTTAACCCCGATAAGCTCGATAGATCACCATAAGAATCAGAACTGGAAAGGAAGAAAAATGTTATCCCTACTGGTATATTTACATTAGTCCAATAGAAATTATTGTTGGTACTTAGGAAAAACGTCAGCGTCCGAGTTCGACTGTATATAGTTACAACGGAAGGAATAACAGGGCTTTCGGTTTCAGTATCGGTGCTAATAACCTGAAAATCACCATCCCCCGTCCAATCAACAATGCAGGCTTCAGCATTGCCATCTTTCAGCTTCAAAGTAGATGTTGTAGTGGTGCTGTCATTTATCGTCATCACGGGGTAGTATTTATTGCCTTCACCATCCACAACGTAGGCGTAAGGCTCACCCTGAGATTTTGGCTCTCCTGTATCGATATGCACCTGTGGTGCGGTGGGGTTGAGCATCACCTTTGGTTTGGCGGGATTTATCATCACCCTTGGCACGATATACCCTGTCTGGGCAATCGCAAGAGAGAATAAGGCCAGGAGCATTGCTAGAAATATATATCTTTTCACGATACCCCCTTAATCGAAAAATTCACAAATAGTTAGCTGGAAATCATAGAAGGTAACTTCATCACCAGCATCATCAGTTTTGACAATCAGCTGTATCCAGTCACCTTTTGTCAGTTTCACTACCGCCATACTGGAAGCTGCGTAAGGAACTCCGGCAGATGAGCAGAAAACCGGCTTATAGGTGCAGGAGCAGGGCGTGCCGTTAAGTGAGAAATTGAGAACAGCGTTTACGTTGGGGGAGTCGCCGGAAATATTCGTGCTCCAGTCCAACTTGAACCATTGCTCAATGTCTCCATCGTAGCGCATAGCCGGCTCATCGGTATTGACCGTAATCTGCGTGAAATCCTCTGCGAGAATGTCATTGAATACCCCTTCGACGTATTGATATGTATCGGCGGTAGTAATAGTGGTCGTATCCTGTGCTGTAAGTATCGCAAAAGCGCCGCATTTCTTGCCTGAAAAATAGGTGGGAGATGATACATGGACTGAGTCAAGGCCACCGCTTGCATTTGCTATGCCCCTTATTTCCAGAAACTTAGTGGAATCGACACTGAAATAATAGCCGTATGGATTGCCGGGTATAGCTTCTGGTGTGATTTGCATATCCAGAGCGGGAACGTAGCCACTATTGGGGACAAACTCGTGAAGCCCGAACTCAGACTCTTGCCCAAGCTTGATGACATCGTCTGTATCGAGAGTCATTACGTTAGCTGTGTCGCCGACGCTGTTGAGCCATGTTGCCCATTCGCCGTTGGAAAGGGGGAAGCCATTCAGCTTGACGTCAGCCGTATCAGCCCAGGTGAGGAAGTCTATGAACAGGTTTTGATATGCCTTTTGGCCATCGGGGGCTGGCATGTTAGTCGTTCCGAGTGTCTGACTATTCATGAAATCAATGAAGTAATTATACAGCAGCTTTGCGCCATCTTCATTGTTGTAATTTGGAATTGCGATTAACGCCCCGAAAATCATCATGATTATCAAGGCGGAGATATAAACCTTTTTCATTTTTACTCCCTTACTTTAATTTCAACGATCGAATCAAATTTGCGCTCCAGGCGCTCGAATGCAGAGAAGATGTTTTTGTTGCGCTCTTTTGAGATGGCTATATCCTGTTTTACTTCTGCAAGTTTCTCGGCCATCTGTGCTTCAACTTCGTTCATTCTTTCATGCGTTTTTTTAACATCATGCGAAAAGCTGACTAAAAGTTTTATGAACCAACCAAGAACGAAAATAAAAACTGTCTGACCTACACCAAAAGCTATTTGCCAAGTCATTATATGCTCCATAAGAAAAAGTAAAGGCGGCCGGAAATCATCTCAGCCGCCTGATGTTGTTATGATCCAGCGACCAGGGTGTGAACAGTGTACACATCGGTCGGTTTCTTACGTTTTACGGAATACGAGAACGTGAAAGTTGTCGTATCGCCGCTGTTAGATTTTCCTTCACCCTTCGGGATGAGCTTGACGCCTTCAATGAAGAGCATCGTGTCACCAACGACAGGGTTTCCGTCCGTACAGGCGGTTTTAGGTGCGATCAGGACTGTGACCGTCTCGTTCAAGAGTTCATCGGAAAGCCAGATCAGAAATTCGCTGTTGACTTTCTTCACCATGACTTCGCCTGAAATCTCAAACTGAGAGACATCCTGCTCGTAGTCGAAATCCTCGGTAATGCCCTCAAAATTCCACGTGGGGGAATCTGCGGCATTGACCCCGACATTCTCGAGTTTAGCAATGAACGTATCCCAGGTGGCGACGGTTGGAAGGGTTTCGTCTTTCAGATCGCCTTTTGCAATCATAACATCGCAGGAATTGAGGAGAAGCCGGTTGAGCTTCTCCCGAATCAACGATGTGTCATCGAATTTTGTAAGTGGCATATTTTCCCCCTTAGTTTACCGGTGCAAACGGCGAGAAAATTGCACTGACTTTATCGAGATGCTGATCACCTGAGCAGGTATATTTCAGCCCGATGTATGGTTTTTCATCAAGCAAAAGGGGATCGATAGCGAACCCGACCAGTAATGAGCCGGCGGGAATCGTACTACCGCCTGAATCGCCTGTGATCGTGTGCACGAGAGAGCCATTCGGGAATGGCTGTGCAGCACTTCCGGGTGTATTGTCAGCATATGCGACCGGCTCAATGGCAATTGTCGCACTTTCTGCCAATGATATCTCTGTTCTGGCCCACACAAAGATGAAGCCGGGATTTGCGCCGACCCTGATCAGGGATGCAGCATCCGAACCAGCCTTGCTGATAGCAGATGTAGCGTTTGGCAGAGCTTCGTCCCAGCTTAGACGCAGGTTGGCGTCATGGGCTTGCATTTGGATTGTTCTGTTCATTATCATACCTCCGTTGCGTCTTCATCAGACGAGATGTTGTCGTCAATCACGATACGGATACCGGAAACAGTTTCGAGTTCACGGGCTGCCTCGGTGTCGTTAGGATCACGATAGATTGTTGTTGAAACGTTGTCGTCAATCAGTCCTTGCCCTGTGCTGTTCACGTAGAAATACGTATTGTCACGAGCACCAAGAACGGCACGTTTTGCCTTACGCATGAGCGCAAGGGTGGGGTAAAAACCGCTGGCGTCCTTCAGATTGTAAACCATCGAGACGTTGATGTTACTGAGGTTTTTCAGGGTCAGATAGGTTTCAACCATGAATTGGTAAACCCAGACACCGTTGCTGTTCTTAACCGGGCGGCCTCCATTCTGAACCTTTATCATGAATGCGCCTTTTTGGAATGCGCCGTCTTTGTACAGACCGCACATTTCGACGGGATCCCAGCGCACGCAGTAGATGGAAGTTGTGCCGCTGGATGCAGCAGTGCCGGAAGGCTTGAAGCAGACAGTTACGCCGGTCTTGTTGTTGTTCTTAATTGCGATCTGGCGCAATCCTTCGAAGCCAATTTCAGATTCGCCATAAATGTACTGGCGAGCTAGTGCCTGTCCTGCACCTTCAGCGAATTGGGCGGCCTTGTCTTTCAGGTACTGTGTCAATCCACCATTGTAGGTGTTGATGTAGGCTTGATCAATCTCATGTTCAACAGTGAAGGGACGGAGCTCATGCCGGACGGTGTGAGCCTGTGGATTACTGGAGCTTATTCCGGCCCCAAACGCACGGAAAGAAGCCTCAACAACATTGTCGCTGACCATTTCCAGGTCGTAGCCGCTTTCGCTGTGGCTTGCCTTGCTGAAGATCATAGTCCGAAGCAGTCCCGAACGTTTGATTAGATCAGAAGTAAGTTTCTGATTTGTTTTTGATTTTGAGCGTGAGGCGATGTCAATTAATGTAGGCATGCTTTACCTCCTTAGGTTGTCACGATGACTGAATCGTATGGATCAGACTCATCATCGGTCTTGTTATTTTTCTTGGGATCGAGTTTCTTTTTGGGAACGTGAGTTGTGTTTTTCACGAAAGTATCGAACTCGTCTTTGTTTGTTTTCCGCAAAAAAATTGCGGTGTCACGAAACGCCGGGGTGATTGTGCCGTTTGCGATCAGCAGATCAACTTCATTTTCAACAGCGGCGTTGGTCAGTGTTTGGTTTTCCTCGATAAGCTTTTCAGCGTTTGCCTTCAAATCGGCAATCTCTTTTTCAAGAGTATCGATTTTTTTGATGCTGTTCGCATGTTCGCTCTGGATGTCGGATAATGATTTCCGTTCAGAGTTAATCTTTGCGATTGCATCTTGCTCGGAACTCACACCGAGCAGCTTCAACAGTTCATTCATTTTTTCTACACCTCCTGTGGCGTTTTTGATTCTTAGACTGTTTGCTAGAATTTCCGGTAATTCTTTTTGGAATGGGACGTTTGTAAGTGCAACGCTGTGAAGATATGTCCCTCTGAGAGCCGGATTATTATCATCTTCGTAATTGAAGATAAAAACATTGGAAAGATAACGATATTCTTTGTTCTCGATAGCCTCAAGGCCTGCCTTTGTCCATTCAACCTCTGCAACGAGCTTATTATCTTCAAGAGAAAGGGATTTACCCCAACCGGCGGCTCTACTTGAGCCGATAAAACAATCGTGGTCAAAATCGAACAAAACATCACGGCCTTCACGCTCAAAATTGGCAACCATGCTGTCGAGGTCTGCGGCGGTCAGTTCATAGTCACCCATGTAGTGACCTTTCCATGAGCCCGGGACGGCGATCACGATGTTTGATTTACCTTTTTTGATGTTAGCATTGGCAATTTCTTGCCGACAAATGAAAATTCTCTGGTTCTTCATAGTTACGCTCCGAATTGTTTTAATGTGACACCGACCCTGCTAATAGTGCCGGCTTTATCGTTTCTGATTGGCGTTACCTGGCTTGCGATGGTATAGCCTCTTATTTTCAGGATATAATTTTTCAATAGTGCTTCAACGAGTGTAAGGTTCTGAAGATACCGCTGGTAGTTATTTTCCTTATTTCTGGTGGAAACGTAGATTGCAATATCGTTATTATGATTAAAATCTTCATAATCACAACTATTGCTAAAATTAGCATTTTCAATAACTATCAGGGCGGCTGTTGGTTGTCGCTTCATGCGTTCTTCATCAATCTCTGCTTGCAAGCCGGGGAACGTTGCAACGTCCACAAGTCCAATAACATTATCGGAAACTGCCGCATCCAATGCCGCCTTAATAGCTTGTAATTCTGCTACCATTCTTACCTCCGGGAGTAAACAACCATAACAGGCAAAGCTTTCAAGCAAAATGAAGTTACCCGCATGTACACAACTCAAAAGTTGTTTACGGGCAATCAGCAAGGGCGTGAATAGGCACGGAGGTAAGAAATGGCATATAATACTATTGCGGAGCTGATAGAGCGTTACACAACAAATGAGATCACGGAGCTGTCATCCAGCATAAATGGAGAAATGGACGAGAGCGTGGTATCTCAGGCAATTGAAGACGCAGACGCCGAAATTGACATATACCTCAATGCAAAGTATGACACACCGATCGCCGAGCCCATTCCCGGCATCATAAAAAAACTATCAGCCGTCATAGCTTATCTGAACCTGAATCATCGTAGAAATATATGGAGTGAAGAGCTTCAATCTCTCCGTGGATGGTGTGATAAGCAACTCAAAAATCTATCTGACGGCACAATTGTTCCGGATATTGCCGGCAACGATAACGGGACTGGCAGCGTCATGATAGAATCAGAAGAATTGAGGGGCTGGTAATGTCAATATTGAGTGAAAAGACGATGGATCTGATAAAGCGCAGGATTGATGCATCCATTGCGCAGAATTTCAGAAAGGAAGGACGCCCGGATAAATGGAAAAAATCAATACGGGCAAAAGCAACTGGCGGGAAAACACTTTCAGATACCGGGACTCTCAAAAATTCCATAGTAGTGGATATAGGAAAACGCCAGCAAATTATCGCAGGCACAGGGACGGTATATGCTGCGGTGCACCAATTCGGGTTCAAAAAAACCGTGGACGTAAAAGCGCACACACGAAAATTAAAACACGGCTCAACTACGGTGAACGTAAAGGCGCATAAAATGAAAATGAACATCCCGGCACGCCCGTTTCTCATGGTGCAGGATAATGACTGGGAATACATAGCAGAAATAATCTTACAAGGAGTCGAAAATGCCTTCGGAAAATAAAAAAATAAAAGAACAATTACCAATTACCGACAATACTACCTTCTGGTATTCCACGCCTTCGATAGACGCCACAATGACCGTAACCGGCGTTAAAAATATAATAGAGTCAGGGCTTACGATTGACAGGCAAGACCTGATCGACAAATTCATAACGCTAGATGATTTCCTTCTGTCGAAATACAAGGATTGCCGCTCTGCTGTACGAAAAGCAGTAGTAAGCTATGATGTATCAATGCTTGATAATCCTGATCAGGTGCTCGAAGACCTAAAAACATATATCTCGCCAGTATTAACAAATGAAATATTGAAGCATTTCATGGATGCGTCTTTCCGGGGTTTCGCTCTTGCGGAGATATTCTGGGAGATTAAGGGCAACAAAGCAATACCGGCTTCATTAAAACCAATCCAGCCACGTTCAATCGAATTTGACGATAACAGCACAACCCCGCAGCTTTACGACTCTGAAGCAAACGTGCTGACACCGATTCCCCCTGACAAAACTATCCAGGTATTGAGCCCGATAGTTTTTGAGAATAAAGTTCTTTCGTTGGTGGAAGGTCTTTCATTGCTGCTGTTGGTGAAATATTATGCTCAGCTGAAGGATTTCCCCCGTTTCATGGAAGTGTGCAGCGTCCCGGCAAGGATCGGCACACTTGAGGCCGGAGCAAGCAAAGAAGACGTTAGCATTCTGAAAACAGCATTAAAGTCTGTAGGATCAGATATGGCCGCAGTGATTACCGGCCTGTCGAAAATAGAATTCATGCAGCCAAAAAGCAATGATCCGAAGGTGTTCACTGAAGCAATCAAGATTGTAAATGAAGCGATTGCACGAGTAACAGTCGGCCAAACGGGAACATCAGAGGGCGGGAGTAAAGCGTCACAGGCATCCCTGAGAGTGCTAAACGGAGTAAGAGAAGACACGCTCGCAGATTACCTCGATGATATTTCAACAGCGATAAACCGTGACCTGATAGAACCATTTTGCCGCTTCAATTATAATCTTAAAGCAATTCCGAAATTCCAGCTGCTAGTGCCGGCAGCAAACACCGACAAAATAGAGCAGGACGTCAAATTGAAAGGCTTGGGTGTACAATTCAAGAAATCATATATTGCCCGTAGGTACGATATAAATGAAGATGAATTTGAAATGGTTGAATCTACGCCGGCAACTTCTTTCAATAGCGAAATGCTAAAAAAAAAAGCCAAATTTTCATAAATAAGAAAAAAGGCACGGCATCCACTGATCCACAAAAAGCATTGCAACTCATGCTGGAAGCGCATCCTGACGTATTTGCACCGCTTTATGACTACCTGAAAAAAAACGCAGATAACCTGGAATCAATCAACCCGGATAAGTTGCCCGACCTTACCGAATATCGGCAGGTGGTGACAAAAATTATAGCTTATGGTCAATATTATGGGCGAGCAACATATTCAGACGTAAAGAAAAATGCAGAGCATCAAAAAGTTACTTACGACTTCGACATGCCATATCCCGTAGCAGCTGAATATTTCGCAGAGCTGAATGACATTGACGCTGAAACATTCTACGGTGACCTTGAAAAATATGCCGGGCAAGCATTCACAATATCCAGGATTTCATCAATTGAGACCCTGTATAGTGTGCAGGAGTATATCGCAACCCAGCTTGACCTTGGAAACATAGACCCCAAGGAATTAGGAGAAGCAATCCAGGGCTACGCAGTAAGAAACGGAGACTCCCCGCTTGAGCCGTGGCACTTACAAACCGTTATCCGCACAAATTACCAAACCGCATTTTCAAAGGGGCGTTATGAAGAGCAGCGCAAATCAAGCTTGCCCCTGTGGGGTTATGTTGCAATTGTGGATGGAAGGGAAACCGATCTTTGTAATTCTCTCGATGGAAAAGCATTCCCGAAGGATGATCCTTTCTGGGATGAATATTATCCACCGAATCATTTCAATTGCAGGTCTGAGGTCGTTGTGTTGGACGAACGCTCGGCAAAGGATTTTGGCTACAAAGTACAAGAAGATGGTCAAAATTATCTTGCAGATCAGCAAAGCAAAAATCCAGATACAGTGCTTGAACCCGGGAAGGGATTTAACACTTCGCCGGATCGGGGATTGAGTAAATATCTTGAGCAAAAAACCGATGAACTGGGGATTGATAATGTAGAAAAAGCGGAGCCTGTTTAGACTCCGCTGTGTTTGATTGACTATAATTTCCGTTATTCCTCATTCACGTAAACACGCCAATGAGGTTCTCTGCATTCAGCGCTTATTTCCGCATCTGCCTTATTATCTTGAAAATAAATCTTGAGAGGGTTGCCTTCCCAATCTTCGTATTCTGACCTTAATCTTTCTTCTGCTTCATAGATTTTTTCTTTTTTTGTTGTAGATAACATGAAGTCTTGAAACTCATACCAGTCATAGCTGATTCGCACTAAAGAGTAAATTTTCATAGTAGTTCTCCTTTACTTACCTGAACCAATACCGCTTCGGGGTTTTCCCACTTCCATGCTTGCGCTTCCCGCCCTGTTTTTGCCGCTTGAAATAGACTTTGCCGTCTCTTGCAGCAGTTTCTATCGTTAGCGGGTTGCGCTTTGCCTTGGAATAGAAAATCTTTAAATTCCCAGAATACACCAAAGATTCGGCGGTTTTCGTGACAACATGCTCGCCGTTAACGACGTCACCTACTTTGATTTCTTTCTTCAATTCTGTTAAGCTGAGTTGTTTTTGCATTTTTGGCCTCCTTTTGTTTTTTCTTCTTTTTCCTGATATCTGCACTTAAAAGTAGCATTGCAATATTTCCTGTCAGCAGTAACAGCAGGACAAATGTATCCCTTTAATGGCATTCCATTACATTTACATTTAATTTTCATCTTTCTCTCCATTTCTTCATCTCATTCCAATGACAATATTCCCGGCATCTCTGGCATGTTCTGACGTTTCGCCCTGCCAGCCGGAAAGTCTCCTGAATAGTTTTGCATCCATCTTTTTCTGAGCACCACGGACAGAGGTCGGGATAAACTCTATCTCGTAATCCTTGCAAGCATCCCGCCATATCGCAAAGTCACGCTTCACAGAGCCCGCCCCTTGCTTGCGTAGATTGATTACCTTCTGCGATACTCCACGATATGGGATAAAGGTGTTCGGGTTTTCACAATACACGGCCGATATGGTGTCTTTCTCTTCACGTAGTTTTAGCAGTGCTCGGTGGATTGGCATCGTTGCAAGGAATTTAAACTCCTGCTTTTTCGTGTCCCAGACGGCCAAGCCGGTATGCGTGCCCGGGTCAATACCCCATATAATCACTTGTCAAAGCTCCGGATAAATCGATAACAATATCAATTCTCGTTGCCCGTTTTCATATTCAACCACAATCTCGAAATAAGTCCGGGATAGATCCGAAACTACACCGAACGGATAGCTGACGTGGTTGCAAGCAAGGTTTACGCCTTTCCGGTCATGATCCCCGCCGACGTAATATATGACCTCGGTAATGATCACATTGACGGCTTGGTCGCTCGATACATCGATCTGGTGGAAGCCTTCTGCAAGATACACGCTTGCATCAGGTGATACTTCGTTGCCGTCGATCAAGACGGTCGTTTCATTGGTTTCCGGGCTTGTTGTGTTGTTGCATGCTCCCAGGAATAGGGAAACAACAACGAGAATAAGAGCGTAACTGGTTAGCTTTTTCATTTCTTCTCCTTTGTTTGTTTTTGGTTGGTGGTGCTCATCAAGATAACTCTTTTCCCGTATAATTTCCGGCAGACAAAGCCATCTTCAATATACGGTTGGGGCTGATGAGCGAAATAAGACCCGATGTAGGTATAACGCAACGGCTCTTTCCGTTGCTCACGCACCAATTCGCCGGCACGTTTGACGATTTTTTTCTCTTTCCTGTCATAAAAATAGTTGTAAGCTGAATATTGGTTCATTTCCCCTCCTAGTTTATGATAGAAATTTTAGTGATCTCTTTTATTGGCCGCACTGTAGCATTCAGATATGCAATCAATGCAAACTTATTCATCACTATCTTACCCTTATGAATGGCAAGGGCGTCATATGCGCCTTGAGATATTTGATACGTCGTCTCGTGAGACGCTTTCGTTTCGTTCAGATATTTAGCAAAATACTTGCTTTTAGATGTTTCCATTATTCTCTCCTTTTTTATTGGCGGGGATGGCAAAAGGATTCATCCCCGCCGGGTTCACGGTTGTTTGCGAAGTCGAACTCACACGGCTACGTCCGTATCATCAGGGTTGCTTGTACGCTGGTATTGACTTTCAATCAGCAGCCGGGAGCATGTTTTCATCAGATTCCGGCATATGCTGACAAGCAGCAACACAATCACGAGCAAAATCAAAATTACGACAAGGCAAATTGTCAAAGACATTTTTCTCCCCTTATTCCTTTATTTCTTTTGCGTAAATTCGATACGCCTTGCCGCCAAGAGTTTGGATATACTCTCTTTCTGAGCAATCCGGCGTATCGAATATTTCAACTTTGCCATCCTTGGCAAGCAGTGTTTGCCCTCGCCAAATTTCCCAAATTAATCCTATATCCTGGGGGTGTTTCTTCAAGAATTGATAGGCACCGTATATATGTGCTTTGTTGTAGACAAGTCTATACACGGTTCCTTGGCTTGCCCATGTTTTCGGATCTCTGTATTTTTTTTCACATATCTCAGAGATCCATTTTTGCGCTAGTCTTTTGGGGACACGCACTCCCCACATTACAATTTCTATTGGGATTATCTCCCAATCTTCAGGGAGATATATATATAGTTCTTGTGATGAGTTATTTACTCCCATATAATCCTTTGCGATTGCGGCGGGATGTTTCCCGTCGTAATCATAATAGTAATCAGCGCTATCAGTATACTGGTCACTACTATTTTTTTCTTGTTCTATTGATAACGACCCATGTGGGTCGAATTTTTTATGGGTTTCCCAATATCCGTGGTAGCCATCTCTTGTGGTACCATGACGAAAAGTAACTTTACTTTCAATGGGATAGTTTTCAATATATTTTTTCCATTTTAACTCTCTTTCCGGGATGGAAAGAGAATTTGCTATTTCCTTAAAACTTACTTGCATCTTTCTCCTCCTTTTTTATAGATAGCCCGCCCGCTGGTGCAGGCGGGGATAAAACTCTTATTCTCCTATAAGGAAACGTCTTTCCTTTTCCGGAGAGTAGCGATCAATCCGGAAAATGAGTTCAAACAACTCACGATAGGTAAGATTCCGCATCTTACCCTTTTCGGGATCGAATTTTTGCAAGATGCCCTGCTTGGGTGTCCAATCGTGGAGTTCTTCTTCTTCACGGGCGAAAGACTCGTTCTCGCCCAGAATAAAGGACATGTTTTGGTGGGACAGCCCATCTGTCTTGTGCATAATTTCTGCGGTTAATTCTTTTTTCGTTTGCATCTTTCCTCCTATGCCTTTCGGCTCTGGGTGGGCTCATCGTGGAGCCTCTTGCTTTCACCCTTTCAATCCTTGGTTTGGTGGAGCCCCGCCCGCTGATGCAGGCGGGGTGGGAAAAACTAATAATCTTCATCACCAAAGGGCGTGTAGCCCTCGGCGTAAACGTCATAATCATCCGGGCTTCGTAATTCTTGCCCGAATTGATTGAACCAATTTCCTTTTCCATCCGTCAATTCGACGGTTCCCGTGGGCGGGTAATAGGATTGATATAACTTTTTCATCTTTCTCCTCCTTTTTTTCTCTCACTCTCTAGGGACAAGTCTATATATCCGGTCAAAGTTGTAAAGAAGTTTTTTCACTTTTTTTCACTTTTTTTCATAAAAATGTAAGAAAAAAGCCCGGCTTCTGCCGGGCGTTAGAGTGAGAGTATCTGACCTGGAGGGATCAATCAGACAATGCAGAAAAAACAAGTGCTCAAAATGCGTCAACAAATAATTAGAAGCGATCCCGTTTTATTACGGAATCGTATTTGATTCTAATTCTTTCAAATCTTCGCTTTTCAGCGGCATAACGGAGCGCCGCCATTGCATCATCTCTGAATGGAACGGGTTCATCAAGCACGTTTCCGTCCTTATCTTCTTTCCATTTCCACTGCTGAATTTCGTTAATCGTGCCGGGGCAATTGGTGGCGTGGATATGAATGCGCTTTGTCTGCAAGACGTCGATCTGCTCCATGATTGAGCCTTTACCTTTTTTCGCAGCTGTGATTTTTGCGCCTGCTCTCTTAAATTCCATGATCCTGTCAGGCTCTGCGGAATCGGCGTTAATGTAGAAACCAAAACCCAACTTATCTCTGACCAGCTCTATCAGCTCGCCATTCGTCAGCCTGTTTCGATATACTTCATCCAGGATGTACCATTCTCCATCGTGCTCTGCGATCTTCAGGCATGCGCTGTAATGATTCCATCCGAAGTCCATCCCGCCGAAAACGTCATGTGAAAATTTTGGATCGTTAATATCAAAATCATGGATCACGTAGTTGGTCAGGATCAGGTTTCCGATCACGCCCCATTTTCCGAGTGTGTAGATGTCGTACAATACGGCGTCGGTGTGCTTCAGTCCCTCAAGCTCTTTCTTGTACTCATCATCCAGCCAGGCGTTATCTTTGTAGGTAGTGTGCAGGATGGTTGTGCGTGGTTTCTCAAAATCGAAAAATTCTTTTTTCAGCCAGGATAAAGCAGAAATCGGGTTGAATGACAAGGTAATCTGAAACGGTACGGATGCACGGCCACGAAGTCGCAGGTTCAGCTGTTTGAAATCGTCACGGCTGAACTCGCTCGCCTCTTCCATCCAGATGTCAGTCAGTACCCCGGTCTCAAAAGTAATAGATTTAATCTTTTCACGGTCGTCTAGTCCCATGAAAATCATCTTGCTGCCATTCACCATATTTGTAATTGACATCTCGCCAGAGTTGATTTTGTACCAGTCGGTCGGTAAGCCCCAATCCGAGATAATCTGCTTCGTAAGAGCGAAGGTGGAATGCCGGGAAGTGCGCCCGACTTTACGCAGGATCAGGAAATTGTGTCCGCCCGCAAGCCACTTTATAATGTTTCGCTGAGCGACAAATACAGACTTCCCGGAGCCAGCGCCCCCGACCAGGACGTTGAACCTGTTGTGGTCATGTAAAAGCGGCCGGTATGCTTTGTTGAACACATCGGCCTTGATTTTTACGGGGATTGTGGACAATTACGTCTCCATTTTTTTATGAGTTTCTCTTATTATACGCGGAACGGCAAACTTCCACTTGACCTGATGATGGATCCTTTTATGAGACAAGCCCATCATCATACATTTAACGCAGGACGGCGCAAACATAACGGAATAAAAGCTTTTCACGTATGTCCCAAGCTCTAAATATATGTCGGTAAGGCCTCCAGTGTTGGACTGTGTTCTTTTTTGTGTTATCGATACTTGCGGGACAGTAAAAAATAATACCCCACGGCTACCGTAAACTAATGGCGAAATAACATCTTCGTTAATCTTACCAAGAAAATTAAAACGTCTTTCTGTTGATAATATATGGGTATTCATGCATTTACGTCTTGCTCCCTTCCTGTTTTCAAAGCCGTTATCTGCACCTCCGATCCAGTCACCACCTTGAGCCATCGCAAGATCAAAAAACCCACCTGATTGGTAGTAGTCTATCAATATGTCAAAAATTCTATCTAGATTTTTTATCGGGTGAGCCCCAAACTCATTCCGGTGATTAAATTTATACTCAATAGAAGAATAGTCATCATCATATTCCATGAAATATTTCAAACCTAGAGATTCCGCAATATCGAAACAGGCGTTCCTAGCATAGACTACAGCGTTATAGCTTTTAAAATTATCACCAACATCAAACTTACCTGCATACTTTGATTTGTCGAAAACTATAACCTGATCGCCGTATTTTTTCACATAAAGATCATGCTGGTCATCTTCATTATCTATTAGCAAGTATATTTTCCCGGAATACCCAGCTGATCGCAGTTTTTTATAAGTTATGACATTGTCGGCTCTCCCGTGCGTAAGGATAAATAATGCAAAATCATTGCTATGCTTCATCCGGGTAATCCTCCAAGTATTGTTTCTTTATTTCGTCACTCAATTTAACGAAGCCGGACTCTATCGCTTTTTTGAAGTCGATTATAACGAGCGCCGAGTTTTCCATAAGCCGTTGGACTTCGGGGGTGGCGTGAGCATAATACTCAGCAATGTTTTCATAATTAAAAACATTATGTCTTTGTGCGGCACAAATTAAAAAATCCTTCACTTTATCCGGTATGTCTGACGAATTAATCTCTTCGATTAACTCAATAGATTTTGTTGTATCAACTAAATCATCTTCACTAGGCTCTTCACCTTTTATCTCGTAGATTGGCGCATCTATTTTCTTTGTATAAAATGTTTCATCTTCTACATCTGCATCAATACCAAGATCAAACCCAAAATCCGACATGTCAATGCCTGAAATATCTCCGAGTTCCAAGTCTAAAATTTCAG
>Ga0190304_1000135_pt1 | contig 33512 bp, 66 predicted proteins | sample 48700712_MG_FD_161670 | JGI IMG/M metagenome (GOLD analysis project Ga0190304, IMG submission 161670) | Hydrothermal vent sediment bacterial communities from Southern Trench, Guaymas Basin, Mexico - 4870-07-1--2_MG | ecosystem: Environmental > Aquatic > Marine > Hydrothermal vents > Sediment ...
GGGTCTTTTTTAGAAGGGTCTCCCGCATCTATACAAGGACTTGTTTCGTTATCATTGACCCATGCCGAACCATTCCATCTGCCATATTGGGATTTCAGGTGGAAATCGCCATAATCGGGGTCTGCAAACAATGGGTCTTCAGAGATATCACCTGTGCCTGCTGATGTTCCATTGTAATTCCCGAGAGAATTATTGTATACATCATTATATGAGAGATTTATACTTATTCCACCAATATAGTTAATTCCATATTCTTTATTGCCAGCTATTATGTTATTTTTTATGTTATACACATACACAGGCGTACCAGCCGACGCTGTATTTCTAAGAAGACCGTCGCATGTAATTCCATCCTTTCCATTTCCGTAGATGACATTGTTTATTATATTTGCAGTTCTCATAACACTATTTTCTGTTCTATCTACCTCTGTTATTATTCCACTCCCCATATTATTATATATTAAATTGTTAGTAACATTGTTTATATTCATTGATGGGTCACCAAACGCCCAAGTATCATATATACGAATGCCATCGCGTTCACAGTCATGAATAATATTGCCCTTAACAACACTGCCATAAGTCCACATCCATATACCATAACCATTGTAGACATGTCTAATTATGTTATTTGTAATTGTATTGCGAGGGGAGATACCATAAGGTTGCAGTGCCCATCCCGTAACGTGTTCAATGACATTGTTGGTAAAAATATTATCGGAACCAGCATTAAATTTTATAACTACACCCGTTCCTCCGTCACGGAATACATTATGTCTGATTGTAGCACGCTCAATATGGCAATCCATAAACACTTTGACATGTTCCACGGTACAATATTGTATTAAATTACTCATAGCATAACCATATTGAAATGCCATATAAACATTGTCTATCAGCAAATCTGAGTATTTTGTATAGGCATCTTCTTTTTCTGGTCTACATCCCCATATCGCAAGATTCGAAGAATAATCCCCTCCCTCACAAGAGAAGCCATGAAGATACATATCTTCTACTGCTACATAATCGCTAGTTGTTGAAACCCTAATAAGTGAGTTGTTCAATATCTCGGTGGCATGAAGAATGGTTTTATCTTTTCCTTGACCTCTCAATGTTGTATTGCTTCTATTTATTTGTATAGGGGTGTCAGCATTTGAAAGATTCCATGTCCCTTCTTTTAATTCAACAACTCCCCCTTCTACAGGAAGAGAATCTAACGCTGCCTGAATGTCTTCCCCAAGATTTACAGCTATAAGTTCAGATGTGGTAATAGTCCAAACTTTATGGTCTTGCTTGTAGGGACCTATTGGTGGTTTGTAGTTAGATACTTCTACCTCTATATCCCATGTAGATGTTTTATTTGGAACTTGCCATATGAAAGAACTTGTCTTTGTGTTGTTTTCTTCATGCGTTTGAAGAACTTCTGCTCCACGCATAACCTCCCAGGTGAAGTTGCAGGTTTCATTTGCCGTTACAGTGAAAGTGATGCTATCTTCTGGCTGAACCTTGTATACGAGGTCTTGTGGATTATCTTTATTTGTTGGGTTTCCTCCAGTAGAAGACCAATTGGTGATGGATGGTGCAGCGGCACTCACACTCACCACCCCAGTCAGTCCTGTAATAAAGATGATACCTATCACGAAACATGCAATAGCAACAAAATTATTTCTTAACATCTTACTTATTTATTTTATTTATTTCTATAAGCGATAAAATACAATAACCTGCAATATCAATTAATGTATCTTCAATATCCTTAAGATTCTCACTATTAAATTCAATATTCTTCAAACGATTTAATTTGATAGTCAATAGTATCTGAGTAGTATACCGTCCATATTCTCTCCATGTCTTATGAAATGCATCATTGTATTTTGAACCTCTATCTTCAAGCGTATTTTTTATTAGTTGTAGATAATAATCAAATTTATCTTCATTCATTTTAATATCATCTATATTTTATCAAGCTTATCAAATAACTTAACAAGCTCTCTTTTATATTTCTTTCTTACCTTTTCCATTAGTTCATTTTTATCTTTATCGGACAGCATCTTACTGTGTGCCTCCACTTCATACGCCATCGGCATTGTAAATATATTTAGTATTTCTTCTATAATATCTTTCATTCTACTCTACCTCCATATATTAATTTTCCATAACACGCATATATTTAAGCGTAGACGCAATAAATTATTAAAGGTATAGTAAAGTATTACCTAATGAAAAAAATTGCAATGAGCAACGAATATGAGCGTCTGATGCGAAATTTATACCTCCTCATATAAAAACGCTACTAATTCTGGATTCTCATAGATATTACCTAAGACTTCTATATTATCCCTGTTATCTATATCATACCATAATATAATTGTACTTTTTTTCTCATTAAATAGTTCGAGTACGAACCCTGTGTACTTCCATACTATCACCCCAGTGAGTTTATCATTGTATCTTACTATATCACCTTCGTAGATTTCTTTATTATTTTTGTCTTTTACGCCTGTATACTGCATAATCACTATTTTATCTTGAATATCCAAAATATCTACTTTCTCACTTGAAAAGACAGTTGGCGATTCATTTATCTCTTTATTATGAAAAAACAAATATCTAACTCCAAGTCCAAAAGTTGCTTCCAATTTGTCAAAATCAATGCCGATACACGGCTTCCCCCAGCATTTTAATTTTTTATGCCAAGCTCTAAATTTATAAATTCTATTATTCATCTTTCTTTTGGCATAGAATAATTAACTTCCCATCTCTTCCATAGCAAATTATAGTGTCTATAACCTATTATCTCAACTTCCGACCAATTTTCTTCCCACATAAGAAAGTAGCAATTTGATGGAGGAAGTGGAGAAACATCCCAACATCCATAGTCTCTTCTAAATTCCACTATACCTTCTGCTTTGCGGAGTTTTACAATATCATTCTCATAAATCTCTCTATTATTTTTATCTTTTACACCTATAAATAAATCAGGTTGATTACCCTCTTCTAACCACTTCCATAAAATCACTCTGTTAGAAAATTTATCTTGTAGTAAGTCACTCAATGTAAAATAGATTATAGCATTTCTTTCAGGAATCACTGCTCTGAATTTTAATTTTTTCATTTTCACCTATAATTTCATCAATAAGTCCCCATTCCTTTGCTTCTTTTGCATCCATCCATACTTCTCTTCTGCGTATTAATTGTCTTACTTCTTCTTTAGATTTATTACATCGAGATGCAAGAATTTCTATAACCTTATTTGTTATTCTATTAAGTTCTGCTGCTTCATCTTCTAATTGAGATGTAGATTCGTCTCTGAACATAGTCCACCTACGAGGCTCATGCAATAAAAACGATGCAGTAGGATATGCTAATCGTCTATCCGCAGCTTGTAAAATAATCATAGCAGCAGCACTTGCAGCTAAACCTTCTACTATTATTTTTATCTTTTTCCCTGATAATGATAGTTCTCTAAGAGTATCATAAATAGCAAAAGCCAAGTAAGCATTACCACCAGTAGATGTTAATCTAATAGTAATAGGATTAAACCATTCTGGAGTATCTCGTATTGTCGAAATTTCTAAATTAAAATCCTCAACAGTTAAGTCATCAATTTCGCCTCGTAAGTATATTGTACGAGTTTTTAGTTCTTCATATCTTAGTCTTTCATATAAAGATAAACCTTCTAAGTTTTCCATTTATATATTTCCTTTTAATCTAAATGTATCAATAATATCAGCCACATCTTCAGCACTATCTAGAATTCGTTCAAATCGTTTAATTATTTCTAATAATAATATTCTCTGTTTCTCTTCTTCAAAATCAGCTTTCATTATTCTTATTAATGTTTCACGATAAAGAGCATCTCCTTGATTTTCATATTTATTAATCTTTTTGATACATTCTAAAATAGTATCATTGTATTTTAAGAAATTCGATAGGCAACCAATTGCAGTTGATACAGATATTATAGATTTTTCAGCTAAATTTATAAATCTACCAAAATAATTATCTACTACTTCTAAATTATAACCTAATTGTGACCATGCCGATATACGCCAAATTACTTCTTCAATTTCATCTATTATGTCATCAACCTTCTTTACAAAATATCGAATGTCGGATATTTCTTCTGTTACTCGTGTATGGTCGTAAAGTAGCTTTTCATAAATGTCATGAACTATTATATCAGCCTTTTCTTCTATTTCTTTGGCTTGACTACTCAATTGTTGTATATCATTATTGTTATCTGTCTCTTTTAAAAGCCTAATTGAAGTAATTAATTTTCCTGTTAAATCTAAAAAGCTATTTTGATAATCATAGCGTTTGATAAAATTGATTTTTCCAATCATATTTTTAATTTTCATCTTCTACCACTTCAGCAAGATAGCCTACTAATGCGGCACACTCTTCTTTATTATTTCTGTCCAATAAACCATCAAATAATTTCCAAAATATATGTCTTACTTGCTCCTCTTCAATGCGATTAATATATTTCACAAGAGCTTTTTTATATACTCCCATTTAATTTTCTCACCTCATGATAATATTTTACAAGATGTTTAAAAGCATTCCAAGCTTTAATTACTATATCATTATTCCAAGTCTTCCATTCAAATTTTTTATTGTATTTATCTAATCTTAAAATTCCTACCATATATCCTTTATCATCAGGATGTAGATATTCATAGGCATATTTATATGAAGCTAACTGTAATAGCATTTCTGGATATATATGTTTCGATGTTTTGAAGTCAATAATGTATTTTTCTCCATCAAGAACACACCTGAAATCTAAAGTCCCAGCGTATTTATATTTACCATGATAAACAACTTCTTCACTTCCTAAAACTTCAATATCGTGTAGATTGTTCCAAGCAAGAAAAGCTGTCATAGATGGATAGATTTCATTATCAATAGCATTAAGTAAATCCGAAATGCTTATTTCTCTTTTAAAGATCAATTCGATGGTTTTATGTACATCCTTTCCTAAAGATGCCGCTTTTTGTTTTATTTTCTGATGCTCCCTTTTTGCATCAATTAATATCTTATAAGCATTTTTTGAATTTAACTCTAATTTTCCATTTATTATATCGTTTAATCTCTTACTGAGATATTCAACGGTTACTTTTACTGTCCATACTTCGATTGCAGGCTTCCTTAAAATTGAAAGAATAGTAGTGCTTGAGGGATAGATTTTATTTCCTATTTTATAATGATGACCTTCTGAATTAATTCCAAAATGTTGTAGTTCCGAGGAACTTAGAAGATGTGCTTCTTCCATCTTCTATCACCGGTTTCTTTTTTTTTTTTCATTTCTTCGCTGAAGTTCATCATTATATAATTTAATTAATCGTTTAAGTTGATAATCTGATAGAGAAGTAATAATTTCTTCTTGAATAGCTAAGTGATAACGTTCTGTCAAACCAGTGATATATTTTTTAAAATCTATATATTTATGATTTCCTTTTCTAAATATTTTATAACCAATATCTAATGTGTAAGTTATATTATCGTCTTCCATCTCGATTAATCATAAATCACAAGTATGCCACTCACCAGCATAATATTCTGCTCCACATCTCTTACATTTTTTCACAGGCTCAAAGTATTTCCTACAATTCAAACAGTAAGCGAGAGGTATATAAGATGTCGGAATTATTATCAAGGTTTCTTCGCATATTGGACAATAAATATTGCCCTTAATATTTTCTTTCTTTAATTCTTTCCAAATTATATCTTCATCAATCTTTATTTTAACCCGCTCTTCAGGCATCTTATCTCCAAAATAAAATTTTATTGCTTCTGTATCTCCTAATGCTTCTTGGAAGCTATTAAAATAATTCTTTGATATAATTAAGCATGGTACAATCCTATCAATTAAATCTTTTTTAGAGTAAAACTGTTGAGGTTCATAAACATTATACTCGAAAGGAAAAGCAATAACTTTATATCCCTTAATATATTCATCATAGACTCGACCTGCATTGCATTCCCAAGGAACATCATTCCAGTCATCACCCCACTGTTCTCCATTCTCACCAAGATAAAACTTAACTAAATTTCCCTTCCTTTCCCAATCAATTATTTCTCTATTCATCTCCTACAAAAATCTTCTTGATATTCTCCATAATTTTAGATTTAGAATTTTTTGATAATTCTATTACATTTTCAATTGTTTTATGTGATGAAAGTAATTTAACAGCCGTATTGTATCCAATCCCAGGCACACTCATGAGTGTTTGCACTCTAAGTTCAGTCCATGATTTATTTTTCTTTTTCACTACAGGTTTAGGAGTATAATCACGAGTTGTTACTAATCGCTTGAAATATGTATAAAAATATTCAGATGCTTCTGCTTTACCAAACTCTCGCCATATTATTCCATTTACATCTAAAGCAACTTTTGCTCCTAATATTGAATTGAATGTTAATCGTGCATTTTGACTATATCTTAATTCTTTTAACTTTTCATATTCATCAGTATCAATCCACACAAAAACTCCATTAGGATATGACTCTTTTGCTTGATACAACCTATCCCAAAAATCTTCTCTTCTGATACTCTGAACAAAATCAGTAATGGTTTTACGTTCTATTAAACAACCATCATATACTATATCTCCTAATTCTAATTTTTTAATTTCAATTTTAAAATCTGACTGCCAATCAAATAGGTGCTGTACATCTTTGTTTCTTTCTCGTGAATCTATGTATACAATCTTACTTTCATTGTTTATAGTTTTTATTTTTGATTTATTCTTCTTTGAATTATTTTTTTCTTCAAATGGATTGCGTAGGAATATCACATCTGAAAATTTTGTATGAACTTCTGTACGAGTTAGCATAACTGGAGAATCTGGACTATATATTTTAACCTCAGGAAAAGCATAAGAACCATACCATAGTGGTACATTATTATAAGGAGTTTTATTATTCAGTTGTGGTTCCGGTTTATGTATACAATCGGGACAGCGAGTTGTTGCATATTTTTTATTGTTTTTATCATCATAAAATAGCACTAAATTCCAAGCTATCTTACCACATAAATTACATAACGGATACTCAGTCATTTCTATTTAAAGCATCAAAATATTGTACCTTTTCGATTTCATATCCCAATCTCCCTATTTCTTCTACTACCCAATTACATTGTCCTTCATTGAAATAAATGGGTATATATAAAACTTTGGCTTCTCTATCATAAATGCCCAGTCCATAGGTCTTACCATAATGAAAATCACAAACAAAGCTATGCAAAGCATCTTCAAACGAATTGTATTCACGCATATCTTTTTGAAAATATCTATAAAATATGTATACATATCTATTCATTGTCTTACTATTCAGAATTCCATAGTATTTCTACTTTTGCATAATTGGGTTGCTCAAAGTATTTACTCTTATATTCAAAATTATATAAGGTGGTATCAGCCATCACTTGAAGCAAATCTTTAAGATTCTTTACTATGAGTCTTTCTGCTCTATCTTTATATTCTATTATCAAATTATATTCGTTTCCATACCTATCAATCATGAACTTCAGCATTTTTCTTTATGCCTCGCTATTTCTACAAATCTTGCTATTCTATCCCATTCTTTCAGACGCAATGCTATAGCTTGAGTATAATCTTCACTTATTATTGTTATTTCTATATAGGATTCTGCAACTATAACTGATATCTCTTCATCATCTTTTCCTTTAAACTTTAAAGTATTCACCATTTACATCACCTTCATGAATAACAATATCAGTCAATCTTGATTTTTTAACTCCTACTCTAACTACATAATTTCGATTACAATGTTCACAATAGCCATCAGCTATAACAAAACCAATATCACTATTAAGACTGTTAGGAATGTAATCATTAACCTCTATAAAATCACTCATATCTCTTGGAGTATAGTATTTCAATAAATAATTTATAGAATTGCAATATGGACATTTATGTTCAACATTTAAAGTGAGCCACGACATTACTCATACCAAATTTCTTTTATTTCAATTAAACCTTCACCAAACACTATAAGCATCCATGCAAGAAACAGAGGAAATTCCGTATCCCAATATTTTATCATTAGAACAAGCCCAAGAATGGTAATAATTTTCCCAATCAATCTAAATGGAAAATATCTCCATGTCATTCTTTAGTTAGCATATCTTTTAGATAAAAATAAGTTCGTGCTGGTAAATAAGTCCGTAAAACATTAAGAAGAGTTTGTGCATCTCTCAGTAGAGCTGATTTATCTGGAAAATACTCCTTCGGGGAAATCTTAATACAAATATCTTCACTTAAAGTTCTTGTACCTATAATCAGGAATTCCCGCATTATCCATCTCCTCTCTAACCTGATTTATCTTATTAGTTATATCATTCAATCTTCTAAATGCTCTTTCCAATCTCTCTTCTATATCCTTTAATCTTTCTTCTATCATCTATATAAATCCTCAATATCAGATTCGTTATCAAGAGTCCCTACGAGTTCGATAACCTTCCGTTCATTTAACTCCATTGCATTCTCTATCTTTTTTATCTCCCCATAAATATCTTCCGCTTCATCCTTTATATCTTTCATTTGTATTTGTAGTTCTTCCAATTTTTCATGTAGTTTTGAACGTTCACGAATAAGTGTTAGAATTTCTTTCATAATTTCATCTCTTTTATTTCCTTTAAACTTCATTAGTTTACTTAATTTTGTTTTTAATTTCATCTAATATTGTTTTAGCATCTACATTCCGAGGTCTCTTAATAGAAAATGATGATTTAAGTGTACTTTCACTACCTATCTTGATTCTTACATCTATCTCAATATCTCGATAGCTTTCGGTTGACGGAGTATCAATTTCTTTACGATTTTCTTTCGGGTACTTAACATATAAATATTCTAAATCATGAGTATCAAAAACATTAAGTATATCTGTATGAATTGAAGGCTTATCGCCCGGTGATTCCAAATATACATATCTTCTTGGCGGGGGGGTAACAATTACTCGTGGATAAGCATATAAACTCTGTATCCATGCTATTGCATATGTTTCTTTTTCATCTACCTTACAAAGATAAGGAACATTTGGCTGTGGTGTTGTAGTATCAGCTCTATGTAATATAGCTATTTTACCGTTTTTTAATCGTGATATCCAATTTTTATCTTCTTTATCTCTATGAAACACTAATACCTGAATATTATCTTTATCTTCCATTTTTTTTCTTATTACAAGACATAAATATTTTTACGTTCGCTCTTCAGTTTAAAAAGATAAGGTTTCACATATATATTATCATTATCATCAACACTCAATAAAACAGCACCTATATCTGGCTGCCGGAAATACCAACGTGTAACAAATCTTCCTTTTCTTATAGCATTCCATCCAGGAATATAGATAAAATGTTTATTACAAATCGAAAAATAACTATAAACATGAAAATGGGCACGTACAATTACAGAAACATCAGGCATTTTAAGAAAATGTTCAGTTAGAACAGCGTTGAATATATCTTGATTCATACGTGTACCTAAATACACAGGTCTCGAACCTACACCATGAGCAATATTGATTATAACTCCAGTACCTTTTAGCCGAACATTACTTATAGCACCACCAAACTTGGCGTGTAAAACTTCTGCTAAGCCTCTATCCATATCATAATCAATTGAAGAATGATAGCGACTACCACTAATTACTACAACCTTCTTATTTTCAACAATAGGTTTTAGAAGTTTAACTGCACATTGTAATTGGTCATGCAAATCACAATCAATTACATCTTTACCAAATTCTTTTGAACCTAATCCATGTACGATATCACCCATCAAAAATACTGCATCATAATTTGGTAACTTTTCTTGAAGTTCAAGCCATTTCTCATATAGTTCTTCTTGTAAAGGAGATAGTTTTATTTTCTGACCTTCTCTTGTTATACAATCAGGATGCCATAGACCCTCAATACTTCCGCAATGTAAATCTCCTAATAGTAGAATATTTTTCATAAAATTATTTCTCTTATCTTATCATAATCTATTTTTATTTTTTCTTTTGCTAATCCAAGTGAACTTGCTTTTTTCTGTATAGCATTGATAGTTCGATGTGGTAAATATCGTTCTTTAATAAATTTAGAAGTTATATCTGGTCTCACCCATAATGATTTTAAAATTTCTATTTCTTCTTCACTCCAAAACATTTTATTTAATAATACCTGTCTTGTTCAACCAAAGAAGCATTTTAGCGAGTGCATTTTCAAGTTTTTGATCGAATCGGATAATTCCGCCTCCATTTATTGGTTTATAAGATACTTCATAAAGATTTAGAATATTTTTCGAAATAGAAAAGTAATATAACTCCCCTAGAAATCCGATAGAAGCTGGCATTTTTCCAATTACTTGAGAACTTGTATAAGTAGGTATTTTTTCTTTAATTCTGGGACGATCCTTTTCATATTCATACATACCTATTACGCAATCACTGAATCCGTCATTCCATACTCGCCAGTAAAATAAAGTGGGATACACTATATTATTTTCTTTCAGCTGTCTTGCAAGCTCTAAAGAAACAACAATATCTTTAAAGAAAGGATTTGGATACATTTTAATTTATGAACTAATTCTATTACATTATTTAATTTGAACTAATTTTATTACTAATCTACTTTTCCAAACTAATTAGAAATCCACCAGAAGATTTCTTGTACATCTTACCTTTAAATTATCAAACTTTATAACTACTTCTTTCATTGATATACATTGCTTCCTTTATTTTTGATTGTGATTTTGAAGGCTTAAGTATTTCATTCAAATTCTGAATAATTCTTTGTTGATTATCATAAAGTTCTTTTATTGACTTAGCACCAGAATCTCTTAATCTTGCATCAAGATAGGCTTTTAAAGCATTCTCTAATGATACAAAGAATCCAATAGCATGAAATCCCTCAGCCCAAGGTGATTTATTCTCTTCATCTAAAATTTCTTCATCATCTTCCTTCTTCATCCTTTTATAGAGAATCCATTGCATAGAATCGCTGCCTAATTTCCAATTCTCATCTAAATCAATTCTTACATTATTTTTTCTCATTTAATGTGAATCCCAAATCATTTTATCTACTGTACTTCGAGAATACGACTTCCCTTCACTTTTAATATTCTTCATTTGTTTATCTAACTTATCCATCCATTCCGATAAACACCGAATCTGTTTAATATTTATATCAGTATTTTCTTCCATATCCATAATAGCTTCTTCTAACTTCTCTATTCGTTTTTCTAAATTACTTATGCGTGAAAGTAATCGTTGAGTATCTCGAATATTTCCTTCTAACTCTATTTTTAAAACATTTAGTTCTTTAGGTGTTACAACTTCTATTTTCATTTTTATTTATTTTTCTCCATCAATCTCTTATTTTCTTCATACTCTATCTCGCTCTTTAAGTAACCGTTCTTTATCTTCCTCTAATCGCTTTATCTTCTCTTCAATTAAAGCTATCCTCCAGTCTAACCTGCCTTTGAGTAATTCCTTAGAATGCGCTCGCAGATATTGAATCATATCCTTGATTTTTCCTTCATCAGAAGTATAAATCATTCTTTTAAGCCATTTTTCGAGTGCATTAGCAATATCTATAGGTGTGTCTCCATCAAAGAAAATAGGACTATCCGCAGTAACTGATACTGCTTTTATTGGCATTTCTTTTTCTTCATCAAAAATACCGACCCAATTACTCCAACTTACTTCACTTGGATCCATTAAATTAAAATTCCCCTCTCGTACAGAGATTCTATAATACATTTTATCATTCAAATATTCAACTCATAAGTTCTACTTCTAAATTTTCACCTTCATATTCACATTCTTTGCATATATCGCCCTCTTTTAACTCTTTTCCACATACATAACAAATATTCTTCTCTTCCCAGTCAATAAGTCTATAATAATTTACATAAGAGCCTTCTAAAGGTCTATAGTCAGGCATTGAACAAGGAACGAAACTCACTTTGCGATTCCATCTATCTATCTCTTGAATTTTGCATCTAAAATTCGCCCAAAGTATATAATCACCTACTTTTAATTCATCTAATTTTACAATTTCAATTTTCGCCTTCTTTACTATTTTCATTTTTACCTAACCAACAACTTGGACAAATTTCCCAAGCTTCTGCATAGCATTTCCCCACTTCATCTTCATCATCAAATACACACTTAAATTTCTTACCACACAACGAACAAATTCTTTCAGTTTCCATTCCATCAGACACTCATATCCTTCGTATAACAAAATATTTTAAGGTAAGAAATAGTAAGATATACCTAAAAAGAAAAAATTTGCGTGTAGGGCGTCTATGTGCATCTCATACAATTTTAATAACTACTCTTGTAATAAATTTGTATTCCATTCTACTCTTGTTCCTTCATTCGTAATATAAATATCTGCAACAGTAGTACCCTTAGCTAAATCTCTACAACCCCATGCGCGTAACTGTGAATGTGTTAGATTGATGCCTCGTTCTACAAGTCCCATGAATAATATATTTTTTGCAATATACTTTGTCTTATCACCGAACGGTGGCAAATCCTCTAATTTCTTTTTTTGGTTTCTTCCACCCGATATGCCTGCACTCATCTCTGACTTTGTTTGATTTGTAACAATAGCGAATCCACCTGTCTTGAAACACCATTTCTTCAATCTTCCGAATATAGCTGACATCATTAGTAAAGCCTCTCCTCTTTCTTTTGTTGACATCTCTGCAAATGTAATTAGTACTGGCATACCAATTGAATCTAAAATGACAATATCTATATCATCATCAAGATTATAAATAAGGTCTTTCAATGCAACGATATCTAAACATACTACATAGTTATCCTTGAGCATTAATCTGTCTTTCTCTGATAAATTTCTTTCAGTATCAATATATAAAAGTCTATCACCCTTCATCATCGCTTCTTTTGCTAATTGAACTGCTAGTTTTGATTTACCTATCCGACTATCACCGAAGATTTGGACTACATCACCGTCTCCGAAGAGCTTACGTGGAATTTCCAGACTTTTAAGATTCTTTTTACCTTCTTCTAAAGTATCACCAAATGTCCTCTTCAATTTGCGATCTTTCGATTGTTGTTTTGTAAATTCTTTTTGACATTTATAACAAAGCTTTTTACCATCGAATGCATTAGGATTCTCTTGAAGATACTTTATAACACTTTCTGAAAGTTTCTTTCCACAATTTTCACAAACTATTTCTTCTTCTTCACTCATTATTTTCTTTTATTATTCGATTGAATATTGAATCCACAAGTGTTTCAGGTGCTTTTATACCTTCTACTCTCAGATACTCATTCACCCATAATCGTATATCTTCTGGAGATTTATTACCGCTGGCATTTAAATTCTTAACTACTTCCCTAATCTTTTCTTCAACTTCCTTTTCGTCTATAATATCTGGACTTGGTGCAGGCTTTCTATAAGTTACATTGTAAATATAATCCCCTTCCTTAATAATAGTAAAAATACTTCCCTTCATATTAAGGGGGTCTCCGCCGCCCTTTTCAACGATTTCCCACATTTGGGTTGCCAAACCTGAATTCAATTTAAATGCTTTTCTTCTATTATCCTTTAAGTCCTTCACTAATATTTGTGGCTGTGTCCACTTCACCTCTCTATCATCGAGTCCTGCCTCACCTTCAAAAATCTGAGTAAATGTATCATCCAATATCTCTACATTAATTTCCTCCCCTTTATTTTTGGGAGGAAACAAAAACCCTATTCTTTTTTCTCTTTCTTCTGCTCTTCTTCTTTCTTCATCAAATGTACTTCTATCCCATTTTTTTGCCATTTTTTAATTTACACCTCCTTAATAATATTTAGGTAAAAATTCATCTTTTATTTTAAATAAAGGCACTCTTACTCTTTTACCTTCAATTAAATTTTTTAATTCATTTAATCTTAAAATATCAGGAGCTAAAGCTAAAGTTATATAAGCTAACTCCCCTGACCTATATACATATCTTGTGGGAGTACTCCAGTCTATCTCATCTTCTTTAATATCTAAAATTTCAAATTGAGTATTATGACACTGAATACAACGCCATAGTTCATTTGATTGACATTCATGAAAAGTTTTTCGTTTACAATGATTGCAATACATTTCTTTTACTATCATATTATATCTTCCAAACCTAATCTTTTCTTTATTCCTTTTCTTAATGGACATGACGATAAACAAATATCTTGTTTACAATTAATAACATAATTTCTTTCCATAGTATATTTTATTTGATATGCTGTAATATGACTATCAAAATCAGACCATCCACAAGATTTACATTCATTATAAATTTCATCAAAATTCAATCCTCGTTCTTGAAGAATCTTTACATACATCCATCGAATCTTATGATCAACTTCTTTATTCTTCACCCTGTTAAAAATACATGGTGGATTAAATGATGTAATATTAAACGGAAATCGGACAGCATCTTCTGATGAGATATTTGCATCACATTTTATATCCTCTTCAAAGTTATCAAGATAATCATAAATATTAAGAAGTTTACCTTCTCGTTTTAGGAAAGTTGTACATAATTTACCACTTTTAATATTGATAGTTCCTGGTATTCTTTTTAATCTACGAATATCAAAACAATGTGTATCAATAGTCTTTAATTCTAATTTAGATTGTAAGAACCTTCCAAATTTTTTGAATGTATGATTATTAACTGTAATGAATGGGTCTAATTCTATTAGGATGTGAATGCCCTTATAACCCGATACATCAGTTGTATAATTTAAATTTTCTCCCTCTAAGAAATTTAAAATTTTTACTGCATCATTATTAACATCATCATTATTCCCATCTAAATCAATGAAAAACCAAATAGGGAAAACATTACCAGCATTATCGAATTCCGCGATACTCAGGAAACAGTCTTTATATCCATTGTTATTTTCAATAGCTTCAATCAACTCTTCCTTATTTCTTACTTTAAACTGATTAGGATTACCAAAGTATCTATAGCGATACTTAGTAAATGATAAAAAATCACGCATTCCAATTTAATTCTTTTCCTTTATAATTTTCCAACCCCTCACTTTCGCAACTTCCAAAAAGTCAATCAATGTGTATTCTTCAGCTCCTATAACCAGAAATCCAAGATGGTAAACATCGAAGCATCCCTCTCTATCTAAGTATTTCTTGAATTCAATCCTACCTTCAGCACAGGTATTTCCGCTTTCATCTATTGCTTTTATAGTCTCTCCGATTCTATATATTTCCGTCCCAATTCTTACTCCACTCTCTACTAACTCTATTTTTTCATCCATCCCTCATTTTCATTACTATTTTATTTATTGCGTCTTCTACAAAATTCTTTACTCTCCTCCACTCGCTGTGATATAAGATAATACCACAACCGTCCACTTGATCTTTTTCGTAAGTTGTTATATCTACATATTTATCATTCACCTTTACTACTATCTTTGTCTCATCCCAACCTTCTATTTCTAATCTTTCTTCCATACTTCCTCTATAAATTGTTTGACTTTTTCCCATTCTTGTTTATAAAGTATCAATTCACCTAAATCCTCTTCAGTATCCGCCACCGATTCTCTGTCTTTTATCTCTACTACGTCATCAAATACTTTTACTGTTATATTTTCTTTGGTGTTGAAATATCCTTGTATTACGAAGGTTCTAAATGCTCAGGAATAGGTGCATCAAGAGATTCGTCTTTCATTGAAATAAGTGCACCAAATGCTCCAGCACATTTCATTACAAATTCTTTAAATGTTATATTTTTCCCATCATACAAATCTAATGTATAACCTGTAGGCATTTTTATTCTATAATATAATTCTTTCGCCACACATCACTAAATCCGCTATTACATCACGAACGTCACCATCAGCTACTACTCTACCTGTCCTAATCCAGTTGCGAAGCATTCTTCGGTCTACTTTCTCGTAATTCCCTCTCCTATTCAATAAAAACACACCTGCTTTTAGATAGTGCCTCAATTCTAACTTTCCTAAACGATACTGAACTATATTTCGTCTCCTACGCCCAATTCTAATTCCATTTACTTTTCGTTCGTTTGATATTTCTTTTCTTTTATTAATTTTATCTTCATACCACATTTAATCATCACCTTTTTAATATCTTTACCATATTTATGCATTCTATTACTCTTTCTGCTATACTATTTGTTATACCGTATTTTGCTAAAAGATATATCTTTCTCTGTGTACTATTTCTTAATTTTTTATATTCTTCATCTTTTTCTACTTCTTTTGCAATTTTTCTTATTTCATCCAATTCGTCAAGCTCTGTTTTCAATAGATTCTCACACTCTTCATAAAATACATAGAAAATATCTGGATTGTGCGGTACTATCGAAATTCGCTTGACTACTACTTCTTTATTTTCTTCTCGCTTCAGAAAAGCATTTACGCTATCTATTCTCTCAAATCTTTTTATTTTCATATTTTTATTCCTCCTATTAAGGATGGACGGAGCAGGAGTCGAACCTGCATTCCCGAACAGATTTATCTCTCTACTCGTCGAAACAAATGTAATATACCGATTTAATTTAAAATGTCTTAGTGTTCGGGTCCTACCATTAGATGATCCGTCCATAAACAAAGAAAAAAAATATAATAATTTCATATTATCTTATTAATATATGTACTTAGAGCTTCTCTATGTTCTTCTTTATCAAGATATGCAAATCTTCTATGTAATTCTTTGTTAATAAAGACTACATGTGTGTCATCAATATGATGCGCTTCTGTGTTTGGTTGTTTTTCATTCAGAGGTATGAATCCGTATCCCCGCTTCCATGCACTCCACTTTGAAAAAATATAAGGGGGCTTTATAACCCCCAATTGAATAAGACCGATTAGCTCATCAATTCCCCGCTTTCTTCGTCTCCTCCCTCTTTTCTTTAGGACGGACTTATTGCCCAGTCCAGGGCGAGTCCTTCTATACCCGCCTTTATTGGCAGGAAGTTTAGACGGGGAGGCTCCCGCCTTACTTCCCTCGCCCTCGGTGAATTTATAATTTTCACCTTCCTCTATAATATACTGTGATGTTACCATTTTTTTATTACAATTCATTTGATTAGTGTTACTCAGTCTTTTATAGGTCTTTCTGTTATCCATTGCCATCTACCTCCTCTTTCAATCTGTTCCCACAATTTCGCTTGTTCAACTAATGATAACCTCAAAAAATTATCCCTGTGCGCCTCCATCTTTTCCCTATCCTTTATCACTTTTGCCTTCTGATTTATTTCACTTGCCTTCATATTTGAATTTATAGCAAGATTGTATAGACGAACCATTAATAACCTATACGGTGACTTTGGATTTTTTTGTTTTTTTAGCCATCTACGAATTTTTTGTAGTTCCTTTTGTTTTTCTTCTCTTTCTCTTAGTTCATTAAATCTATGTGACTGACTGTTATAATACCGTATTCGTTTATTATATGTATTTTTTCCGTTATTCTGAATAATATCTAATGGTGGTTGATAACCTGTTACATGCCAAAGCGCATAATAAGCTGAGATTCTCATTCTTCGTTGTAAATCTCTTTCATCTTTGATCGGATCTTCCCATAGCACCTTAAGGTTTCCCAGATCAGCAACTATCCCCATGTACTTACGTTCAACTTCTTTTCTTATCATCTTTATATGCCTCCTCATATTTTTTCTTGTTTATTTTATACCACCATGACTCTTTGTCAATTCCCTCATTATCGTTATAAGTATTATCGCATTCACACATTATTTTTCATTTTTAAAATGCTCGAAGAATTCCAACCATTTATCCACCCAGTCTTTCTTCTTACTATCCTCTTTAGTACTTTTCTTTTCTAACTCGGTTGAATCTCTCCGCATAAATCCAGAAAGATCAAAATTATATAATTTCATCTTTCCTACCTTTTCTTTCGTTTCTATCCCATTTCTTATTAGGATAAATAGAAAATTTATCTATCCTACAAACTTTCTCTTCGACCTTCACTCTATTCCTCGTTAGAACAACCATCTTAACCTTTCCCGGATATGCCTGCGCACTTATGGCACTTCCAAGGATAAAAACATCCTTACCATATTTTTGCTCAATCTCTTGCAACTCTTTTTTTCCTTCCTCGGTTGGAAGCACCTCTATTTCGTAAATAAATTCTAACACTCGCCTTTCTTGCATCTTTGCTTGCAATAGATAGCCACTTGGATGAACAACCGTTCCATCTTCAAACTTTAATTTATGCGGAGTGCAGTTTATTACTCGTACTCCATTACTCAATTCCATCGGCTCTTTTATTACGCCCTCGCCGCTTCGGGCATTATCTTCCCTATTCATTTTACCTCACTAATACGAAAATAACCCTACTTAAAAAGGATGTGGTCATTATAGTACTTATTATTGATACTTACTTTGGGTCAGATATTTCTGGACAGGTCTTTATAGATATTGTCATTTAACAAAATACCTATTATTAGATTTGAATTTTTCTTTTAGTTTTGAAGCCAAAAAAGCTATGACTGGTATAATGAATAATATAAAATAAATGATAAGTAATTGAAATATTTGGTTAGTCATTTTCTACATTATCAATTAGCATATTAATAAAATCTTCCGGTCTTTCTGGAAACACCAATAATAAATTTAATCTACCTTTCATAGCTCTTTTTATACCTCTAATAGCTCCTTTTGCTATACATAATAACCATCCTTGATCCCAAAGTTCCATTAGCTCTTTAATGTTCAATTTCTTCCCTATTAGTTTTTTAGCTCCTACTCCCTCTATCGGCTTTTTTATATTGCGGTCGCCGCCTCCCGCCTGTCTCGTTTCTATCATTTTACATCAATTAACATATTATTTTTACATTATATAAAGGATGTGGTCACTTAAGTACTTACCTCTAATCCTTACCCTGTGTATCATCTTCTCTTCTTATATTATATATTTATTATATAATTCCCTCTCTTTTATATTATTATAATATTCCTTTTTATCATTGTTAGTAATATAGTTACCATAGTTCTCATAATTTATGTGTTTATACTCCTTATATATTTGTTGTTTTCTGTTGTTATAGTTATGTATGTTTTATAAGATAAACACCATCTACAACATTTATGCCCTTCTTTTTAAAAATAAAACCTTAATAACCAATAAAATTAAAATTAAAACTTTAATATCAATCATAAGAAATATTATCCTTTTTTATCGCTTTTCATATCATCAACAAACAAATCTATAATCTTTTCATACTAATCATAAATGATGTTATCCTTATCATCCCTGTGTTACTGGAGTTAATATTTAAGAATTACATGAAGAGGGATAACAAGAGATAATCGGGAGATTGAAATTTTTAATACTAATTATGGAAGTGGGGAATTGCATCAATGACTACCTAAAAATTATATCATAATTTGCATTTTGAGCGTGTTCATTGCAATTTTTTTGAGTGGGGTAATATAAAAGTGTACCTGAAGAAAAAAATTTTGATGTAGGGCAAATATGAGTGTCTCATGCAATTCTCAATAACATACACTAAGGTAAACATAAATGTTAAGGATGGTGTATAGGATTAAGATTAATGATAAGTACCTATGGTTCTTACTTGAATGACCACATGTTTTTTATAGTCATAGATTATATGGGTGATTGGTGATGCAAAATGAGTACAAAAATAAGAGAAGAAGAGATTGAATGCTTTGATGAAGATATGCAGTGGAAGATACACAAAAAAGCTGAATTCAGAAGAATACACAGTGATCGCGTAAAAATTCAGGAACTCGCTAAAAAAGTAACAGTTGAGAGCTCTTCATTACTACGAGAACTGGATAATAGGTTAATGGAAAGAGAACTAAGTATTCAAAAAGAGATAACAGCTGATGGCACGAACTTTAACGATATACCGGATATAGAATATGAGTAAATATTCATTTTTATTTTACCTTTTAATTTTTTATGTCTAAGACCTATGAAAAATATTGCGTGAGACGCATTTAGAACATGCACATTAAAATTTTTATGCTTAACCTATATAATTATATACCTCAAGAAAAAAATTTGCATGAGCATGCTTATATGAAGCCATAATACAAATTCTACAAAACGACAAATATTGAAATATTATAGGTAAGTATCTTTAAACCTTACCAAGATGACCACATCATTTTTATAGTCTTGATTCTTACATGTGATTGGTGATGTGAAATGGATAAAGAAAGTGGTATATGGGGAATATTAGAAGAAATAGAGAGTGTGGAAGTGGATAGTGAGAAAAGAGAATTAAAGAACATTTGCGAAGAATTGATGAGAGAAGCAGATAAATTGGATGGAGAGGCAGAGGCAGCAGATTCGATAGAGATGATAGAGCTGCTTGCAAAAGCAGAGGGCATAAGGATCGCAGTAGCGAAGATTACGGAGAATATTTTAGGAAAGTGATAGAAACATGAATGAAATAGAAGAGATAATAAGGGATAGAGTAATACTGGAGTTAGAAGATTTGAAAAGAGAGCTAAAAAGAGAGTCGGAGAGATTAAAAACAGAAGCTAAGACTTACAGAGAAGATACGATTTGGTCTATCAGAAGACATGATAAAGCGCAAGGATTAGAAATAGCAATTGAAAGAATCGAAAAAAGAATATTAGAAAAGAGGAATAGATAAAATGATATTTAATATTAACATATTTTTATTTTATATTTATCTTCTTTTTAGTATAGTATCCTTTATCATTATAGGATTTCTTATCAAATACCTTAGAGTTAGATATTGATACTCCTTTATATATATTATATATTATATATTTATTATATAATATACCGATTCCTTTACCATACCTATACCATACATGTTAGATATCCTATACCATATATGATTCCTATACCTATACCTTTACTATACCTTTATGATTCTTATACCATATATTATCATGATACCTTTATGATACCTTTACTATACCGATACCTCTAAGATTCATATACCATATACCTTTATGATATCTTTATGATACCTTTATCTTTAAATATCTATTACCATATACATTACCGATTCCTTTACCTTTAAGATTCCTTTATGTATACTTTTTAATATTTATATACTTTATACCATGTTGATTCTTATACCATATACTTATCCTTTATCTTTATGATTCTTTTACCTTTTATAATATTTATACCTTATAGAGTTAAGATATTCTTATACCTTATACCTATAGATCCTTTATATAATATATATTATAATATATTATATATTATATTATATATAAGGAAAGAAGAGAAGAAAAAAGAATAAAATTTTAAAATATCTATCTTCTAACTTTTATTAGACACTCCTTATGGTCTATCACCTTAAAAGAAAGAAAAAAAGAGAAAGAAAAAAAAATTATATAAATATTATGGCATCTTTGATATGGTGTGGTAGGCTGAGTTCCTCCTATTTTATTATTTTTTTTCCGCAATACCGGCACTGGAGAACCTCTTTTGGCTCTCCGGTTTTTCCGTCATACACTGTTTGCCGCCACTCAAAGCAGTGGCGACCTTTTGAGCAGCGGTACTTCTGCGCAAGCAATGCTTTCATGCACCAGCGCGCCGCAGCGATATCGGAAACAGAGCGTTCTCGCTGCATTCTTTTGAACTCGTTGCGTATTTCGCTGAGTTCTTCATCACTCAGCTCGCTGTATGCTTTCTTAATCTTCTTCATTTCGTTTTCGATCTCTTCATCACTTATGACATCTTTTTCTTTGCTCATTTCATTTATCATCTCCTATTTTATTATTACCACATCGATAAATTTCTCATCTTCTCTATCGTCATCAGCATGAAAGCACTTGAATAGCTTTGCGTGAATATCGAAGAAATCACTTTTTTTCTCTATAATATATGGTGACTCATCATCCATGTCTATATGCACTGCTATTCCCCATCCCCTGTCCCATAGTTCCATCAGTTTTTCAATGCTTATTTTTCTCTCTATTAACTCCTTTGCCACCGGGTTATTTATATTGCGCTCCCCGCTTTGCGCCTCTATTTCTATTGCCATATTTTTATCACCTCCTATATTCTTATTATTTTATCTCTTTCGCGTGGCGCTACCTCAAGACCTTTTAGTGCGAGCAAAACTTTGTTTCCTTTACGATCAAGATAATATTCATCTCGATCGCCGTATTCGTTGACTTCTCCATAATACACTACTCTCTTCCCCCATACCTTCCCGTCTTCTTTACTATACAATTTCACTGTTTGTTTCATTTTACATATCGCCTCCTATTATATATCCGTTATCTTCTAATATAAAATTTAACTCTCTCAATACTATTTCCAACATCACTCGCGCCCCTCGATCCCACATCTTTATATCTTCATCTTTCCCTTCCTCGATCCATTTTGTTTGTCGTCTTATTGCATCTTCGATATCGCACCGCAATATTAGCAACATATCTACCAGTCTATCCCTATCTTCTGATTGCATTATTATTTCACTCATCTTCCATCATCTCCCTATCTACTGTACTAATCCGCCCACTCCCTTCCTCCCTATCCGGGTTATTAATAGAAAGGTATATTTTGTTTTTCCCTTTCTTTGTACTTTTAAATATAATGCATCTTCTGTAAGTCCCGCGTCTTCCAGTAGTTCGTTATCTCCCCATCCTTTCTTCCAACTGAGAATTATTTTATCGCCTTCCCTTAATAAGCTTATTATTGTTTGCCATACTGCATTATCTTTTGCCCACATGAGGACATACTGTGCTTTATAGAACATGTCTTTCCCGTAAGCTTCTTTTTCGTAATCTACTGGTATCGCATATTGCATTTCTGGGAACGGATCATCTTCTTTCTCTTTTATTGCTATTATCTCATTTATATGAAATACCACTGAGTCCGCTTTCTTTAGTGCTTTTATGTCCATCTTCGTTATCCCTTTCTTCTCTTCCTCTATTACACCATTCAGCTTATTTGTATCCCGCTCGCTGCCTTGCGGTTCTATTATTTCTATTGCCATATTTTTATCACCAATTACCATATTAGATATGCCACTATAAATAACCCGCCGGTCTTAAAGTAAGTACCTTTAGTCTTTAATAATATATATTATCCTTAAATTTCATTTTGGATACCTCATGTTATCTCTTTTGTAATCATTCACACCGTAGTCTTAGTCTTATCTTTCATTATCTCTTTCTTAAAAGATATGTATGTATTATCTCCCTCTTACTTTTTTGTTACTTGTTATTATCTCTTCTATCCCTTTTATCTCCTTCGTGTCGTATAATCCATATTATATGACTGTGTTAGTTTTAGTTAATTGTTATAAGTTGGTGTTATCCCTTTTCTTCTTTTTATTAAGTTAAAATTTTGTTATGTTTGTCTATTTATTGACGGTATCTTAAACTTAAATTTAAATGACCGATAGTTTTAATACGTCCTACACTCTATATACTAATAGTGATATGAATGATAGCGAAGTATGAGGAATATGAAGTATTGCGAATAGATCAAGTGACCATTGACATGCTATTTGCAGACATAAGAGATACAACACTCGATGAAGAATTCAGAGTACAAGCATACTGTGAAGATGGAAGATGGATAGCAAAATATGAGGAAGATGAAACTGGGCTCTCTCTCGATCTCAGGAATTCAGATATAGACAAAGCTATACAGATAGCAATGGAAAAAATAGGAAAGAACTTATTGTAGAGATTATAAATTTTTTTCCTTTTTATTTTTTATTATTATAATTTAGTGTTATCTCTTTCTATCCTTTTGTTATGTTAATATTTCATTACACCTGTCTATATATCGCCATTATTTTAAAGTTTTGTTTATATGATCGAAAGTCTTAATATAGTGTGTGTTTTATATAGTATTGGTGATAAAAAATGGAAGAAAAATACTATGCAAATATAGCTGATCTGAGTGAGATACCAGGAATAATACTACAATTAACTATGCCGGACTGGTTCGATAAAAATGATATATACACAGATAAAAAGCACATTGATGGCGGATATGTGAGAATAGTCGGTAAGAACATAGAGCAAATTAAAGCACGTGCAGAAGTTCTTAAAATGCAAAAACAAGTTCGTCATGGTGGAGGAGTGCGCATAAAGACATTCAAGAGATAATTTAATATTTTTATTACTTTTTTATATTCTATTTTTTTTTTAATACTTTATAGGAAAAACTTGTTACATTTTTATATTATGGGCTTATCACAAACATAAAGGGGGAGGGGGAAAGGGATAATATAATGAATAAAATATATAAATACAAACATAAACCAAGTATACAAAACATAGACATAAAACACTAAATACAAATATAAACTAAACTATGAATATACGGATAAGAACGAAAACACTTAAAGAAAATTATAGTCTATCGAAAGTTTTATATAGTAGAAAGGCATATATATTATTATGGAGTTAAAAAATTGGGAGGTATGGGAAGCGGAGGAGCGAGAGATAAAGATATTAAGAGACTTAACAATAAAGTTATGTAGAACAAGAAGGAGGAATAGAAGATAGAGACATATTATAGGAGGATAAATAAATGTTATTTTCAAAGCGAAAAGATAAAACTGATACTAAAATGGAATTAGAAAAAAAGGAGGAATTATTTAGTTAAATATTTAGGAGCAAAAACTATGATTGTAATGAAAGTTGGAGATATGGTTATAGTAAATATAGGTAATGATAATTTTTATTGTGAGAAGGAAACAGGAGCAGATATTTGGGAAGAGAGAGCGAGGTATATTGATATGGATGATACTCTCTACATAAGAGGATATGAATTAACGGAAGATTTAACAAAATTAGCTGACAGATTTCTAAAAATTGGGAAAGCAATAGAGTATTTGGATGAAGAAGAATATGATATAGGTTTCAAGAGGCTGACAAAATAATTAAATACATGACCAAAGAAAAATATATGCAAATAAAGAAGTTAGTTTCATATATGAAAAGTTATAGATGTAATGATTAACATCCCAATTCTTGATAACAGAGAAAGTCGTAATTGGTTCAAACAATTTGAACATCCAGTTTATACTACATTAGGCGGCGATAACAAGAAAGTCGAACAGAAATTAAAAAATGATATGAAGCGATTGAAATGGCGTGAATGGTGGAAATATCCTCGTAAGAAAATAGATTTATTAAGTGGTACAGAAGATGGATATAGATGGCGAGTACGATTAGTTGTAAATGCACTTGGTGATTTATCAGTAATATTTGATTTTAGTTAGTAATTTTCGGGACTATTATATATAATATGAAGGATACAATATTTTTAATAAGGAGTGCGCGGGCGCGCGGGGCGGCGGCGGGCGATATATGATACAGAAGAAATAGAGGATGAAACATGGGAGTAAAATATTCAATTGTTGTTTTACCTTCTTTATTTCGTAAGGATAAATTGAAGGATTTTCTATCAGTAGCTACTGTTGATACTGAATTAATTGCAGTGGATAATGATTATAATAAGGAAACAAAAGAATTCTTTAGAAAATATATTAATAATCATCAGCGGATAGTATATCTTCCACCAAGATTACAAAATGAGAAACTGAAACTACGATACGCATCATTATGGAATACTGCGTTTTTATATGCAGAAGGAGATTGGATAATTTGTATTAAACCCGGAGTAGAGTTATCACAGGAACTTATAATGCAACTCTGTCTAAGTATTGATGACTTAGTAAACCAAACAGGTGGAGAGAATTTTGCAATAATAAGTAATAAGGAAGTTCAATTTTTAAATGATGACGAAAGTATTGAATACGGGAAGTTAGAAGATAGCGCTTATGTTCCCTTTGATATAGCAGTTTTTCCCCGGAAGTATTTAGATATTGTAAATGGTTATGATGAACTTTATGATTATATAGGTGCTAAAGCCGAAGATGCAGATGAAGATTTCTTTTGTAGATTAGGAAAGGCTGGCTGTACTATCTATTTCGATAAAGAATTACCAAATTATTATAACACCTATTCCACATTTCAATTTCAATTTGTTGAGCCTTTAGTGAATTTGTTTTATTTTCAACGCTTCCAAATAATGAATGGTAAGGTAAAAGCATTCAATGGTTATGATTACAAGGAGGATAATATTAAGTGTTTGGCATTTCGTGAACAATTTGAATTGGTAGGCGAAGAATTTGAAATTATTAAAATACAAGGTAATGAATACACATTAAGATGTTTTGGCAAAGAAATAATTTTGAATACTTACTCCTCTAATGATTTTGTTTCTTCATGGATTTCTAATGTCAATTATTATGAAATTGGTTTACTTCGTGAATTAGTAAAATATACAAAAAATAAAGTTGTATTTGATGTTGGTGCATATATAGGTACTCATAGTATTTACATTTCCAAATTTGGTAATCCTGAAAAGGTTTATGCATTTGAACCCGATTCCAGAAGTTTCAAGCTATTGAAAAAGAACATCGAAGCTAATAAATTAGATGATGTCATTGTTCCTATAAATAAAGGAGTTTGGGATACTGACACAATAGTTAATTTTAGAGTTGCAGATGAATCAAATAGAGGGATAAGTAAAGTAGATTATGCGGGTAATACGACCATTCAAGTTGTTTCACTTGATAAGTTTTGTAGCGATGGTAAGTATGATTGCATAAAGATTGATATTGAAGGTAATGAATTGAAAGTTTTAGAAGGTGCGAGAAAGATAATTACTAATAATCGTCCTGTGTTAGCAATTGAAGTACATGGTACAAAATTTGAGTTTCCTGATTGGATATTGAAGTTGGGTTATAAAGTAAAGAAGATTAGGTCAGGCAATATGAATCATGTAGTGCTTGTTCATGGTGTACATAAATCAGATTATAAACCCTTAGAGAAAGTTATTGAATTTCCTATTTAAATGTTTTAAAAATTTGAAGATGACACTTGATAGAATCATGGGATTTAAAGTTTCGGATAAGAAGGAAAATATCAAATATGATAAAAAAGAGGATATGAACTGTCCTGTTTGTATAATAGGGGAGAAAGGCACTGGGAAAACAGAAAAACTAATCGAGTTAGCAGCGAAAGATTTTTGTTATATTGTAGTAAGAAATGAATCAGCAGCTCGACAAATAGCGGAAAGAGCCAGAAAGAAAGGGATTGATATTCCTTTTCCTCTTACATATATTCAATTTATTAGAGGAAATTTCTATGGAAGAGGTATAAGATGCTTTGTGATAGATGACGTGGATGCACTTTTATGGTATCTTGCACGGGGAGTAAGAGTGAAAGCATTTTCTTTAGATGCTTCTTCAGTGAAGTTATTATATAAGAGATTCGACCCTAAAGATGATTATTGAGTTTCCTATTTAAGTAAAATTTATAGATGAAACATAAGATAATCTGTGGTGATTGTATCGAAGCGCTAAAAGAGATCGAAGACAATTCTATTGATAGCTGTGTAACCGACCCGCCTTATGGTTAGAATTCATGGGTAAGGATTGGGATTACAATGTCCCTTCAGTCAAGGTATGGCAGGAAATTTTTAGGGTATTAAAGCCCGGAGCGTATTTGTTATCGTTTTTCGGAACACGGACTTATCATAGAGGAGTTGTAAACATTGAAGATGCTGGATTTGAAGTGAAAGATATGATACTGTGGATATACGGTTCAGGCTTTCCTAAATCAACGGATATAAGCAAGGCAATAGATAAGGAATTTAAAAGATTAGAAGAAAGAGAAATTATAGGAGTTAGCGAAAATCAAGTAGGTGTTGGGTGGGCAAAGAAAGATTTGGCGGGATATAAAGAAAGGTATTTTATTACATCTCCAGCAACACCAGAAGCCCAAAAATGGCAAGGCTTTGGTACAGCGCTCAAGCCGGCATGTGAACCTATTGTTTTAGCAAAGAAGCCTATAAGCGAACATAACATAGCCCAGAATGTCCTTAAATGGGGCACTGGCGGATTAAATATTGATAGATGTAGGGTAGCTTTTCAAAATAAAGCTGATGAAGAGGAAAGTAAAGGCAAAAACCAACACAGCAAATATAAAAATTCTATAATGAGAAACCCTGCGAAACATGGTATTTATCATATTGATAAAAGACCTGCAATTGATTATACAGCAAAAGGACGCTTTCCTGCAAATATTATTTTAGAATGTTGTTGTGAAGATAGTGAGCTTATAGAAGGTAAAGAAATAAAAAGCGGTAATTTTCCAAAAGATAGAGGTAAAACAGCTTTCTTTGGAACATCAAAAGAGCATGACCATTATGTTGGTGAGGTTAAAGACAAAGTATTAATCCATACCAATCCTAACTGTGTATGCAGGATGTTAGATGAACAAAGCGGGGTATTAACAAGTCATGGTGGGGGCTCGTGTATATTTGGTGGTGTATTTGGTAATAAAAAGCCGATAGCAGACAAAATGGCAATGGAAAGATTTAAAAATGACAGAGGCGGCGCTTCTCGTTTCTTCTATCAAGCCAAAGCATCACAAAACGAACGCTGGTTTTATTGCAAGATTTGTAAACAAGCCCATCCTATGAAAGAGCGAGACAACCATATCCATAACCCTCCAGATAATACCAGATACCAGCACTTAGAGTTCTCATCCAACTCAAAAACCGTTAGAACTCATACGATATTTAGTTAGGCTCGTAACACCACCACATGGGACACTAATAGACCCGTTTATGGGTACGGGCACGGCGATAGTAGCAGCCGAAAGAGGAGGTTTCAATTCGATAGGCATAGATAACAAGCTTGAATATTGTGAGATAGCCATTAAGAGGATAGAAGAAGAGCTGAAACAATTGAGAATAAACAGAGAACCTTCAACAATAGAACGAATTGGATTTTAATTTTAAATGAAAGAAATAGATAAAATTTTAAAAAATATTGTAGGCACTTATAGATTTACTGAAATAGATTTTAGTGCAGAATTAGAATCACTTGATTCAAAGAAGAATTTAGTTACTTTTCGATTAGGAGATTTAGATATGAAGATGTTTTTACGATACCTTCATGATTTGGATATTGATAATCCTTTGTTTAAATTAAAGGTTCAATTAGAAGATTAAGATATAAATGGTGATACCAGTTGACTTTGCTCATGATGTAATTTCAGATATTGATGGTAACTATAATAACTATTATGTCATGTTCAGTGGAGGAAAGGATTCACTATGTGTTTTAGATTTAGTGGTGAAAAATCTAAAGAGTAGTTTCAAAGTGCTTTATATTGAAGGAAATGGCAATACTCATCCACTTTGTAATGAATACGTTCATTTCGTGGTGGAGGATTATTATGGTTTGGATTTAATTCATCTGAAATCAGAAGATGATGATTTCTTTCAGCTACTAGAGCAATATGGTTATCCTTCTTGTATTTGGTACCATTCAAGGTGGTGTCTTAATAGATTAAAAAATAATCCTTTAAAAGAATTTGGGAAATTAAAATATGCAGTAACGTTTTCTGGTATGAAAATAGCAGATTCTCCTAATCGAAAACGTTATATATTGAAGCGATTCTCTAAGGGAATAAAAAAGAATAAGAGGCCCTATACTTTTTGGGGTATAATATCTGTTCTGCCAATTATGCATTTTTCTAAAGTAGATGTTTGGGACTATATTAAAACAAATAACCTTCCTTTAAATCCATGCTACGAGCTTATTGGTAGTTCAGGAAATTGTGTAATCTGTCCATATAATACTTTTACAGTGATGCAAAAAATTAAAAGAAATGCATCTTCATTCTATCAAAAGTGGCTTACAACTCATGAAAATATCAATAAGCTAAGAAATACTAAAGGAGAAAAATCTTGTGGGATATTCCATACCTTTAATAAATTTGATGAATACTATCGTAAATTAAAGGGTTAAAATGCAAGCTTGGGAGATTGAATCTCGAAAGAGTGTTTCCCTCTTTGTTGGTATTCCTATTATTCCTTCATTTAAATATACACATTGTGTAGTAGAAGAGAGTTGGAAGAATACATGGCAGCCTCCGAATACTATATGGCGTAAGAATTTTTCCTTTGGTGTAGCAACCGCACGTGAACAATTAGCAGAAGAATTTTTAAGTACTGGTTATACTCATTTTTTACATCTTGATAGTGATATTGTATTACGACAGGATACTATTGCTCGTATGCTTGAATTAGATGCTGATGTAGTGGTAGCACGCTATCATGAAAAATCTCCACTTCGGATGCCTCAAATTTTCAGGCATAGCCAAGTGCCATTTAGAAGAGATGCACCTATTGATTTTAAAGAAAATGAGATATTTGAATTTCCTCGTCCAGACGGTGATGTGTTACTTTCGGGACTTGGTTGTGTATTAGTTAAACGAGAAGTGTTTGAAAAGATGAAACGACCATTCTATTTATTTAGTTCTGAGCATGAGGAGCTTGATGATTATGATAGAGTTTCCGAAGATTTTTATTTTTTACTTAAAGTTCAAAATGAAGCAAAAGCTAAAGTTGTTTATGCCCCAGCAATAAACGTGGGGCATGTTGGTGAAGTAATAGTTTGGGATAAAGATAATATTCAATTTATATAATAAGGGAGGAAGAATGAAAATAAAGATTTTGTTTGTATTAGTGATGCTTTCGATGTTAGTGGGTGCAGTATCAGCAATGGGTTCTATGGAATATACTATAAATGCTAATGACGCTGTTGTTAGTGCTGATGTTAGTTATCGTAATGTTCTTGACAATGAAGTGGTATTAGGTATGGAAACAGTTAGACTCGATTATATGAATGTTGAAAATGCTGGTTTTATATCTGCTGATGATGAAGGAATTATAATGAACAATACGCTAAAAGCTTTGCCCGTGGTTACTCGTATAACTTCTTCTGGCACACTCAGTCAGAATTTTGTAGGCGCTATCCGAAATAATGAGACTTATGAGGTGGGTATCAGTGGTTTTCAGGCAAGTGGACGGATGATGGATTTAGCATCTGATATTCAGGTAGAAAGTACGGGGCTTTCGCATACAGTACAAGGACAAGTTGCAGGAGAAGTTGGTATGGGTCTTGTTACTCAAACACCCACAAATAGATTTAGAAATGTTGTTCGTTCACGAGCTACACTTCAAGATATTTCAATGAATATAAATTGGCAAATATATCAACCAGCAGCAGAGATTGAAGTGCCAAATTCTGATATATCGTCGCTTTGTGTATGGGCAACACAATCAAACTATCCAATATTTCCTATTTCAAGTATAAATAGTATCTAATCATATTTTTATTTTTATATTTTATTGTTTTGTAGGAGAAACAAATGGGTTTGGTAAGCATTATTTTCCCGATGTTCTTTACTGTCACCGATAAGATGCATAGATTCTATGGCGGTCTTGAAGTACGTACTTTATATCTTGCTAAATTGTTAGGAGAAGCTGGATATGAAGTGAATGTTTTAGCGCCTCGTGGTTCACATTTATCTTATAAGAATGTTAAAGTTCTAACGGGTAATTATAGACCTTGGGATGGCAAAACTGTTCATCCAGTAGATTTAGAAAAAGATTTAATTGAATCAAATCTGGATGTTCTCAATGAGAGTGATGTAGTACTTGAGGATAATCATTTCCATTATTACCATTATTTAAAATCAAAGAATCCTGATGAATTTCCGCATTTAGTAATGTCTTGGGATCATCATCCTGATAATATCTCTTCGCTACCCAATTTTCCTTGTCATATTATTGCAGTTTCTAAGTGGGTAATGTCGGCGTTACGAGAGAAATTCAAAAATCTTGGTCATTATTTCTATTATGCTTATTCTGGTTTGGTCTTAGAAAATTATCCTGAAGTTGATATTAATGATAAACAAGATAATCTCTATATATTTTTAGCTCGCTTTTCTATGGTGAAATCTCCTCATGTTATATTAGAATTAGCTAAAGAGTATCCTAATGATGAATTTGTTTTGATGGGTGATGTATTATTCACGCAAGAAAATGGTTATGCACGGGTCATTTTAGAGGAATCTGAGAATTTAGATAATGTTAAAGTTATATTTAATGCAAGTTGGGAAGAAAAGATTAATTATTTAAAACAAGCAAGTGGATTATTACATCCGGGATTTTGGAACGGTCCTCTTGAATGGGATATTCTTGAGGGGTTGTTATATGGTGCGAAGGTGCTATGTTATGATAGAGGAGCAGTAAGAGAAATATATCATAATGGTAAACACGGTTATATAGTTCCATTTGCTACAACCGAAGAAGAAAATATAGAAAATTATATAAGAGCTTTCAGAAATTTTAAAAACTTGAAAGTTAATCGTGAGGGGTGCAGGAATAGAGTTTTAGAACATTTTGATTTCAAAAAGAATTCATATCCCACATATAAAAAGGTTTTATTTGATAATCGTAATTTGAAAGAGCCTAATCGTTAAATAATTTGTTATGGTTCGGTGTAAGATTTGCGGTAAGGAACTGAGTCGTCTAACCTATTTTCATTTAAAACAGCATGGACTTACTGTTGAGGAATATAAGAAGCAGTTTCCGGGTGAACCAATATCTGATTTACAAGTAAGAGAGAAAATAGCAAAAGAATTCACCTCTACTATCCATATACATGAGAAGGATGGAAGTGTTTTTACTTTACATATAGATGAATACACAAGTAAGCGTTTTAAGAAATATCGAGAATTGAAAGGTTGGAGTGTTACAGATGCTATCAATAATTTGATTGACCACGATATAGCCTATGAGAAATTAAAAGAGCGTCTAAATAAGAAAAAGGGAAAGAAGCTTATAACCTCTAATATAAATCTTGCTAAATTACATCGTGAAGAATTAGAAGAGGTTTTGAAAATTCTTGAACAGCGAGTGAAATTAGAAAAAGATGCTACAAAGATAGCTGCTATTGCAGAGAAAATGGCAAAGATTAATATGATATTACCTGAACTTGAAAAGAGTTTCAAAACAAGCATAGATGAACAAATTGAGAGATTAATTATTAAAAGGAAAGCTATATGTAAAAATTATTTACCTGAAAAGGATGCTTTTCCTTATCATACTAAATAATATTAAAAGTTTAATGAGGTGGTGAATATGGAAACTATATTGTATGCAATTGTGGCATCAGTAGTTTATGGTTTGGCAGGGTATCTAAAGAATGCTTCTCAAGAAGATTTTGATGTTGCAAAGTTTCTTTCCACTTTTGTTGTTGCGATACTCGTAGGTGGCGTTTGTTATGTTACAGGTATGCCTATTACTGAGACGAATGTAGCTGAACAGCTCATGGCATATACAGGGCTAATCGTTATAATCCAACAGCTTTTTAAGGCTTTAATGCGAAGATTGTAAATACAATATATTTTTTGTTTTATTTTTTAATTTTTATTTTTGATTTCTGAACGCTATCTTTCTTACTGTTATCACTGTGGTAAAGAAATTAAGTATGGTCGTATATTCTGTGATGAATGTAATACTCCTATAAATAGACAAATTTTTGAATTTTTCTCTGAACTTCCTAAAAATAAAGATGGTGTATTCATACGACCACGAGGTAAAAAGCTTTATGATGTA
>Ga0190304_1000136_pt1 | contig 33373 bp, 32 predicted proteins | sample 48700712_MG_FD_161670 | JGI IMG/M metagenome (GOLD analysis project Ga0190304, IMG submission 161670) | Hydrothermal vent sediment bacterial communities from Southern Trench, Guaymas Basin, Mexico - 4870-07-1--2_MG | ecosystem: Environmental > Aquatic > Marine > Hydrothermal vents > Sediment ...
CCTGTTGGTGCACAGAGTATGATGTTTACCTTTAGCATTTCAAATATCTTTAATATTGCCCTTATTATGGTCGTCTTGCCTGTACCAGGCCCACCTGTTATGATGAGTACCTTTGAGTTTGTGGAAAGAAGCACTGCCTCCCTCTGCCTCTCTGCCAGGGTGATGCCAAGCCTCTCCTCCACCCACTCAAGTGCCTTCTGTGAGTTTATGGGTCTTATGGATGAAGAAGACTCCTTTATCCTTTTAAGGTGTAAGGCTATCCCCTTTTCTGCCACATAGAAGGGGGCAAGGTAGACCGCCCTATCCTCTGTCTCTTCCATGTATATCCTGTTTTCCTTAAGGAGTGAGGATATGGCACCAGTCAGTGTATTCTCATCTATTTCAAGCTTCTTTTCTGTCCTTTTGATAAGCTCACTGTAGGGAAAATACACATGGCCATCATCACTTAGCTCAGAGAACATATAAAGTATGGCTGCCTTTGCCCTAATAGGAGAGTTCTTTTCTATCCCGATATTTTTTGCAATCTTATCTGCCGTTAAAAATCCAATCCCTTTTATGTCTGTGGCAAGTCTGTATGGATTTTCCCTGACTAGCTCAATAGACCTATTTCGGTATTGCTTGTATATCTTTGCTGCATATGCTGCACTTATCCCGTTTCCCTGAAGGAATACCATTACATCCCTTATCTCCTTTTGCTCTTGCCAGGCCCTTGTGATCATAGATATTCTCTTTTCTCCAATCCCATCAACCTCTGCTAGCCTGGATGGCTCCTTGTCAATTATATCAAGTGTATCAAGGCCAAAGACCCTCACTATCCTCTCTGCCATAATTGGCCCAATCCCCTTTATAAGCCCTGAGCCAAGGTATTTCTTTATCCCGTTCACTGTAGCAGGTACTACTACCTGGTATGTGTCTACTCTAAACTGCTCACCAAACCTTTTATCATGCACCCACTTTCCGGAAAGCCTTACGGACTCACCTGGATTTATACCGGAGAGGTTTCCGATGATGGTAGTGAGTTCCTTCTTTCCCTTTTCTTTAAGCTTTGCCACTATAAAGTCATTTTCCTCGTTATAGTAGATTACCCGTTCAAGGTAGCCGCTGATGGTAGGCATGCCTTAGGCCAACCTCCTTGTTAATCTCCTTTTTTATAACACTTGCCGTTCTGTTTTCAAACAATAACAACCAGAGAAAGGAACTGGTTGTTTTAGTGGTACTTAAGAGACAGGTGTAAACGCATAGTTAGATCCAAGACCCTTGCCATGTCAGAATATAAAAGTTCAGCTGGCCGGGCAGGAAATGTCCGTGAACACAAGTTTAGTTATAATTGCCTCATGTGGGACCTTACCGGGGCCAGTTTGAAAATATTGCAACGGAGCTCCATTATGTTCGTTTCTATCAGATGTCGAGGTTATTTCTTCTTGGGGAGTTTTTCCTCAACAAATTTCTCCCCTGCCTCAGTTATCCTGTATACGCCCTTCTTCTCAGTCTTAGTAACAAAGCCACGCTTGCTTGAGGCATCCCAGATGGCCTGGCTGTATTTTTTTGGCAGTGGCAATCTCAGTGCTTCATAAAACCCTTTTATGTCTTTAGTTGCAAACTCTTCCTTTCCTTTAAAATGCTTCAGATAATAGGCAAAGACTGTTACTTTAGCTATCTGGCTCTTTGGCCTTTTCTCATTGTAGAACTTAAGTAGTTCTTTATCAGCTTTCTCTGCTAGTTTTGCCCTTTCTTCTTCTACCTCTGGTTTAGCTACCCTTTTCCTGAGTACCGGTCTTACCTTTTTAGCGGGCTTTTCTTTAACTTCCCCCATAAGGTGGGGCATAAGCTCATTTTTGAGAAAGTCAAATCCCTCCCTTACGAAGGTCTCTGGACCCTCAATGTTAAACCTCTCTCCCTCAATGTTTACCTCAATCTTTGCTTCTGCCATTTTTACCTCCATTTGTGGTTATAGTTCAAAATACTCCATTTTCCCTGGGCTGTACAGGTCAATGATACCTGATATTCCTGTCTCTTTGTCTGTAATCCTCTATATGTACGATTATATCCCTGCACGGTCTTCTATGCCTCCCCATGTATCGATGCAGAAGATAGATCAGGCCAGCGACGGCCAAGGCTCCAAATAGGATAGACCAATTGTGGACCAGTGGAAGCAAAAAGGCAATAACGACTATAATGCCAGTAATCTTAAGTATCCAGGGATTTCTGAAAAGCCGAATCATTTGTTATTAGCTTTGGTTTTCTCTTTACACATTTTGCTTTGTTCTTCCTAGATACCATTAACTCCTTTGCATGGCAAGACTATCCCCAACAGGTTCTATAAAACTTGACTTGGGTTTTACCCTTTGTTAAAAAGCAAATGAGGGGGTGGTTAACATGAATAAGACAGAACTAATAAACAAAGTGGCAGAAAAGGCAGGTATGAAGAAGGGACGGGTTGGCACTGTTATAAATGCTATGATTGAATCCATAGAGGAGGCACTGCAGAAAGGAGAAAAGGTGGGGATTGTTGGCTTTGGCACATTTGCAGTAGCAAAGAGGGCTGCTAGAGAAGCGAGAAATCCAAGGACAGGGGAAACATTAAGGATTCCTGAAAAGAAGGTAGTAAGATTTAGGCCTGGAAAGGACTTAATTGAGATAGGAAAATAGCAAAGAAACTGGGTTTAAAAATTGAGGATAGTTAAGAATAAGACGCTGAGGTTTTCTGCCCTATTTTTTGTCTTCCTTCTCCTTGCTGTATCTCCACTACCAGCCAAGGAAAAGGCAAGGGTTTTAAGGATAATTGACGGGGATACATTTCTAGTCCTGCTACACGGGAAGAGGGAAAAGGTAAGGCTTTTGGGAATAGATACACCAGAGAAATACTGGAGCCGTAAGCTCAAAAAAGAAGCAAGAAGGTGTGGGGTAAGAGAAGGGAGAATCTCAAGGCTTGGCATAAGGGCAACAAGGTATGCCAAGGGACTAATCCATAAAGGAGATAAAATCTATTTGGAAGCAAGGGGTAGGGATCGCTATAAGAGATTACTGGTCTTTGTGTATCTCAAGGACGGTACTTGCTATAATGAAAGGGTCATAGGTGACGGTTACGGCTGTGTCTACAAATACCGTGGCAGAAAATCAAGGCAGCTTAGCTGGGATGAATTCTCAAAATTTATTAAGTTATTAAATGAGGCAAAATTGCATAAAAGAGGGCTATGGGGTGAGGATTTTAAGCTTATGGAGTGTCTGTGTGAATGAGGTCAAAACTCGCACTTATCTATAGTAGTAAAGACAACTATTTTAAACTTTAAAAATTGATTTTTATCTCAGTCCGGCATAATATTAGGCAAATTGTGACAACAAGTTTTAAAGGAGATCAAGCCAGATGAACAATGTTATTTCCCTGATTGTATTTCGACTTGTTTGCATATAAAGAGGCATATAATTCGGCTGGGCGACAGAAAGGAGGAAAATCATGAGTGCAAGTGAATTATTTAGGGGTTGTTTAAGGGGTGATAGGGAAGCCTGTGAAAGACTTTGGATACTCTATTATTTACTGCCACGATTGGAAAGAGAACTACAAAAAATCCTTAATGCACAAGTTGCAGTAGGGCCTGTAGTGCCACCTTGGCCAGGGCCTGATCCCTGGATAATAAAAGAGAGAGATTTGGTCCATGCCTTATTAGATCCTGACCCCCAACCTGCAATTTCTATTGTTGACCAGCTCAAGGCTTCCATTCTTCTAAGAGATGCTTTAACAAACGTTGTAAAGTGGCTTGATAGTAAAATTGATCAGATGGAAAGACAAGTAAGAGCCAAAAAGGAATGAGCATTTTATTTTATTGCCGCCCAGCTGAATTATGCTTCACATTTAACTCTTTTGGTTACAAAATGGTATTATATTTTTTGGATAAAAGATAAAATAAATAAAAATTAGAAAGGTAGCAGAGATGAAAAAGACCATCGCACTAATATGGTTAATATTGTTGATTCTCTTAGCAGTTTCAATCCAAGCAATCGAAATTACTCAAGTTGAAAAGACAACTGCGCCTCATCCGAATACTGGAGAAGAGTTTGTCATTCTGGTCTCAGATAACTTCTGGAATGTGCCAGAAGTTCAGGAGGCGATCAGCCAATGGCAGGAAGATCTCTTTCAACATGTTCAAGTTGGGAGTAGAGTTTTCACAGTTACACCTTGTTTTACAGATAATTACTACGGAACAGGTGGCGATTTAGAGGCATCTGAAGAAATTCGAGATTTTCTTTCTCAGCAATACTGGGAGAAAGGTATTATTGGAGCAGTTCTTATTGGAGATATTGCATTTGTTCCGATGTGGTATAGGCCTTATATTGATGGTTGGTTATCACAGGGACCGTGTGAGATTTTTTTTGCTGACCTTGATTATGATTTTTCGTCTCGGCTAAAATGGGAAACAAGCTGGAAATATCCCGACCAGGGAACTTGGTATCTAAACTTTGATGTTGAAGACGGGTTTCCCTCTTATGATGGAAAGCCAGAGATTTGGGTTAGTAGAATTATCCCACCAAGTAGAGAGATGTTGAAGAAAGTAGAAGAAGGGAAACTGAGGTACTGCGTTCCTACTTTTGAAGAAAGAGTTGAGATGCTTCTACAATTTTTTGAAAAGGATCACGAATACTGGCAAGGAGAAACTGAATATTGTGACTTGGCTTATTTTGTTGAGGAAAAACTCGATGGCTGCAACGATTATTGGTGGCCAATTTTTCCAGAGAACTGGGTTGAAAGAAGGAGTTGGTGTTCAAACTGTAATTCAAAGGAGGATTATTTTAATTTGCCAGAGACAAAATTGATATACTTCTTTGCTCATGGTGGTCCGTCTGGAATAAGGATGTGTCCTGAAGCCTCTAATCCTGATGATATTTCTTTGAATTCTTCAGAGATTTACTATAATTTAGTACCAGGAAATGTTATTATTACAGCGTCTTGTAATACTTTTGATTTTTCTAATGGTGGTCTTTCAATTGGCCAAGCATTTTTATTTGGAGATTCTAAAGTAATAAGCGGGATTGGTTTAGGAGTGGCAGGTTGTAATAGTACAGAATTTGATGCTCGCCCTTACTCTTCCATTCTTTTAGTTGGAGAAATCTGGAAAGAAGCAAACTCCTGGACCAGGATAGAATACGTCCTGATGGGTGACCCATTTGTCTGGGTTGCCAAAAGGATTGATGTTGGTGATGGTCCTTATTATTTTGAATACAATCCTTTTGACTCGACATACTTCGCTTGCAGTTTCGCAATTAAACCATTAACGCTAAAGATTGAGAATGATATTCTCTCTCTAAACTTTCAATGGCCTGGTTCTGTAAATCCAGTTGATATTTATTTGGGAGTTGATGCTCGAGATTCAATGGGTTATTTCTTTGTCTGGACTGCTTCTGGAATTATTTGCTGGGATGGAAATTTAAGTTCTCTCTTATCCTACAAAAAAGAATGGGTAAGGGGAGTGCACGAAGAATTGTTTTCAGGATCTCTAGACGATCTTCCTCCTGGAGATTATGATGGTTGGGTATTGGTAGTTCCCAGCGGGACTGATATGAGTACTTTTTCCTTTGAAAATTCCCGCTATCTACTCTACCACTGGCACTGGAAAAAATAACAGTGGCACTGGCAAAAATAAAAATTTTTAAAAGTTTTCTTTTGGGGCTTAAATGGCCATCATCACTCCACTATCCAGAGCGCCATACCAAATCCGTCCTCCTCCTTATATCATCAAACCAAAATACCTCTATTTCAACAGGGCTTCTTGTCCTTTCTGGAACAAAATGATCCTCTGATTTAAGTATCCTTGCCAAAATACCAAGCCTTATATCCTTTAGGCGTCTATCCTTTGACTGGCAGAGTGAGACAAAGTATGTCTTTAACTGCTGACGGTTGTCATTGCTAATGAAATTTCCTACCTTCATTTCAATCACTACTGGGTATTTTATCTCTAAATTATCCATCTTCCCTCTTAAGATAATAAAATCTGGCCTATCATTTCCCACTGCCTGCCCTTTATAAAAGACCTCTAGATTGACCTCCCTTAGGTACTCAATCCCTCTTTCCCTTAGCTCAATTCAAAAGGCATTTTGATAGACAGTCTCACTAAATCCACTACCAAGCTCATTGTAGACATTTATTAGTAGATCATATACAAACTTACCTATCCTTTGGGCAAATTTTTGCATTGTTTAGATAATAAATCCCAAGGCCAACGGCATTAAACATCTTTATGTAGTACTTTTCCTGCCACCATTTTTTATTCTTATCTTTTTTTAGAAATCGAGTAAGAAAGCGATAATAACTTTTACAAATAACCTCTGCCTGTCTCATCTTTGTAGGCCTTTTTCCATTTGAGAAAAATGTCCTTACATCAATGGGCTTGTAATCAATAACCTTAATCTTACGTTTTAGACCAATAGCTTTTATCTTTTTTACCATTTCCCTTAAATTTTTGCTCTCTCTTTGTTGTGGATAAAAAGGCCTTTGAATCACCAATACATCTGGACTGTGTCTAGATATTAAAGAAGAGACTATCCTTTCTGTCTTTTCTAAAATCCCTTTTCTGTCCATTCCCTTTTCCCTTATCCTCTTTGTCCCCCAATATCTTAAGTCAAATCCATTCACTACTGCTACACCCATCATCTTTATGCCTGGATCAATTGAGACTATTTTTATCCTTTTCATATTTTTTGATAAGATAATTAAGACAGATCTTTCTTCTTAAAAGAAAATTTTTAGATCGGTTATATATATTTTTTTATATTTTCTTTTTAAATATTTATTTTTAGGAACCTTAAAATTTTAGACTCTGCCCTTATTTTCCTAACGTTTCAGCAACTAAAGCCCTAAGGGAGGGTCAAATTTGTCCTTTCTGAGTGGACATCTTTGACCATTCAGGGTGGTCAGATTTGTCTTTTTAAGACAATTAAAAGGCCTCGACCAAGATTTCTATCCACAACATATCCACATTTTCTTAACCTCTTAAGCCATCTTTGAATTGTCTTTTTACTAACCCCTAAATCCTTTTTAATGGTTTTATACTTTCTAAAAAGAATCCCAGTTTTTCTATCAGCATAGAGCAAAAAATAAAGATAGAGCCAGATAGCATTTCCAATGCTTTTATAGTTCTTATATGAAATAAGGCTCCTGTTTACCGGAGCCCACCATTCCTTTTTATTTTGATCTATTTTTCCAGACATATTCACAGATAACCTTTGCTATAATCTGGAGATTGTGCCTTATCTCATCAATCTCCTTTTTTGAGAGCTCAGGCCTCTTTAAGACCTTTCTATATTTTTGGTAGATATCCTCTTTAATTTTTTTCATTTTTTGTCTTTTTCCTTTTGATATCCCTCTTTATAGTCTCATAAAGACCTGGAAAGAGGTCCTCTATAGGCCGGCTATAGATGGCTGATAGTTTAAAGGCATTTTTTAGAGAAGGACATCTTTCTCCCTTTTCCCACCTTGAGATTTGAGAGATATTTTTTATGTCCAAAAAATGGGCAACCTCCTTTTGTTTTAGACCAGCTATCTTTCTATATTTCCAAAGATTGTTCTCAAAAGATCCCTTTTTCATTCTAAATCCAATGATAAATAAAGGAAAATAAAGAAATAGAAGGAAAAATTTGCCTAGATGGATAACTGTATTTAATTTTAAAGGTACCCTGTCTTTCTGTCCATATTTATGGACATCCTTAAAACGCCAAGGTGACAAAAACCTTGAAAAAATCCAAAGATTTGTTAATATTTTCTCTTAAAATAAAAAAGAGGAGGTTTATATGCTCCCTAAGAAATGGTTTTTAAGACCAGTGACACACTGCAAGGAGGGCTCCTGAGATAAAAAGAGAAACAGATTTTTAGTTTTGGGCCTCAACTTGAGGCCCATTTTTTGCCTGCCAGCAAAGATCAAAAAATGACCTAAGGGAGTCAGCAACTTCTTTGTTTTCTAAAACAATTGCCTTAATCTTTCTTTTTGTATAGACAAGGGCAACCTTGTTGCCATAAACAGTTATCTCTAAAGAGAATGGAAACTTGGAGACAGGAACAAATTGTCTCTTTATTGGCCCCTGGATAGGTTTTAATATTGGCCCTTTGCTTGAGCTATAGATTACCCTTTCTGGTACATTTATTCTTTTTGCCATATAGTGGCGGTGGTCCCTTTTGTGTGGAGGAAAGATTCTGTAGGCCTCATCTAAAGGCACAAATTCCTCAATACTCTTTAGGTCTTTTGTTAAAAGGATATCTTTTTGGATTTCTCTTATTCCTTCCTTTCCTTCAAAAATCCTTATCTTTGGCTCACTTTCTGAAAGTTTCATCAGTTCCTTAAGCTCAGGTAGTACCCTTTTTATCTCCTTTTCCTGTGCCTCAATTGTCTTTTTCTCAATCTCAATTAAATCAATCAGTTTTTGAGGACTTTCAGCAAAAAAGAGCCTTTTTCCTCCTTTTATAACTTCCTTTATTAAGCCCATCTTTATAAGTGAGTCTATCATCCTATAAGTGGTTGTTCTGCTTATACCTGCCTCTTTTGAGATTTCTAAAATCGTGGCTGGCCCAAGCCTAAGTAAGGCCAAATAAACAGTGGCCTGTTTTTGGGAAAGTAAATTTTGAAAGCAGTAATGAGGCATAACGATATTAAGTATTATATTATGATAATAATTTTCTTCTACTACTAAATCTCTCAAATTTTTATATCTACCACCGAGAAGGTATCTTAAAACAGTCCTTATAGCCTCTTTTTGAAATTCCCTTGTTCCATACAAAACATCCAAAAATGTCTGATATTTAGAAATATCAAATCTTGCCGGATCAATTTTTCCGACACTTTTAAAACCAAATCACTTGCTTTTATGGTAAATATTTCAGGCATGGTTATTTCCTCGTTTTATTTTAAAATCTATCCAACGCATATAAATATTCATTCACGCCTGTCCAATTAAGTTTTATTAGCTTATCCAATACTTCTAAAGCTCTATTTTCTTCCTCTGGATAGCATTCTAAAATTGTGTTTATTATATTCAAAGGAGCCTTTGAGTGACTGGCTGGAATATAATCCCTTAAATTGTAAAAATCCTCTCCAGCATTTGATAATAAGTTCTCAAGCATATTAAATACTTCTAAAGGATAAGATAGTATACTTTTTTCTAAATATTCGAGTATATAATAAAGAGCTTCTCCTCTCATTTTGGGTCTTTCAATAATTTCATTTATAATCGGTGCGAACTTTTTAAAATCCTCAGGTCTTGCCTGCATAAATAAAACGCTTACTCTTCCTTTTAAAATATTCATTTCTAACAAGCTGTGTATAATTGTCAAACATTTATCAACATTTTCTTTAAATTTCACCTGATTAGCCAACAAATTAAAACATTCTTCTTTGCCTTCCTTTATTAACTCTTCATCTTTAAAGATATTCATTAAATCTTCCCCGGAAACAAGCCCTCTCAAATAATAAATACCTATCAGTAAAGCATAAGCTACCCCTAATTTTTCCTTTCTTTTCTCCCACATTTTATTGATAACTTCTTTTATTTGCTCAAACTTATCTTGGGGAACATATCTTAAAAAGTCGGAAATACAATCAACATATTCTTCAGCTCCTTTTTTAGAGGCATTGGAAAATAATTCAAAACACTTATCCCATCCTATCGGTTTTATAGCATAAGGTAGATATCTTACTAACACTGCCCTTACACTTATTGTCTTATCTTTAGAAAGTTTATCTAAAATTTCTAATAAAAGACAGTCTTCAAACTTATGGAGTAAAGAAATCACCAATGGAATGAGTGCTCCACGGGTAGAATTTATTCCTTCAGCAAGCGCATCATTTGAATAACCTTGTTTCCTATATTCAAAAAATTTATCTTCCTCTGGATCTTTAGCTTTAGAAAATTCTAAAAGAATATCTTTCACTTTACGAAAATGCCTGTCGGTTAAAAACTCTCTTACTTTTTCAAGAGCGTATATTATTTCTCTTTGAAGATTTTCTCTTTTGTAAACTAAAGAAACTAAATCTACCAACCAATCTACATATTCTTTGTCTATTCCTTTTTTAGAAATTTCAATAAAAAACCAAGATATATATTCATCGTTAGCGGGTTCTTCTGCTAATTTAGTTATGATCTCCCTATACCTTCTTAAGTCTCCTACAAATACCTTAGCTGCTTCTTGAGCTAACTCTCTCACTCCACCATAAAATACATCATTTTCCCAATCCCATCTCTCCTTTAAATCTCTATTTTTTATCAAAAATTCATAGAGTTCCTCAGGGCTTTTAAACCGTAATTCATCAGCTTTAGCTATAGGTTGTGCCCATTTAAAACCTGTACTTTTAATTGGTGGTGTATATTTATACTCTTCTTCAAAATTGAATTTTTCTCTAATTTCTTTTATTCTTTGCCTTACTTTTTCATCCCGGTATTTCTCAGGAATATGATGCAATGGTTTCCAAATCCAAACCCTTGCTTGTGAATCATCATCAAAATCTAAACTCAAAATTGCATTAATAATTTCGTATTTTTCCTTTTCTTCAATTACTTTTACTTTAAATACTCTTTCGATTGCTCTAATATATAGCTCAGATTGTCGATACATAGATGAATCTTTAAGATTGCTTTTTAAAATATTTCTTATATAATCTAAAATATCATTTTTATAAAAGTCAATGTTTCTTAATTTACATAACATTGACAATTGCCTTTGTGATTCCCACTTACTTTGCTCAAGTTTTTCTATTATTTGTTTTGCTTGTTCAGTTAAACTTGAGCAAAACTCTAATGTTTTGTTTTTATACCATTCATAGAAAGCATGTAATCCAAATCTCTGTGCATGTTGTGAATAGAGAAGTTCATCAGGCCAATCCCAAAGTCTTTTTTCTCCTGTATGGCTACCAACCAATATTTGTTCGAAGAAATTAGTAGCAGTTAGCAATGTCTCATAGGGCATCATTTCACAAATTGAAGGCAAAATTTCGCTAAACGATTCAGTTAAATTTCCCTGCGAGGAACTAATTTTTGACTTCTCGTCCTTTAGTTCTTTTAAAACGCACTCAAAGTAAAGTTTTAAAGATTTTTCAGGAAAATACTTAGCTATTCTCTTGCAATTTATTACTAGCTCGTAATACCAGCTAAAAATCCCTTTTCTTACTGCTTGTTCTAATACTTGAGTATATTTCTCTCTAAGAGTATCCTCTAACTTTATTTTTGAAATCTCATCAGAAACTTCTCTAATAAACCATTCAAGTGTGGTAGAATATTTTTGTTTTTCTAATAAAAATAAACAGATATCTAATACCTCGCAGGGTTTGTCTTTTGCTATATCAGCTAAAAATGAAATAATAAATGTCCATTTTATGTCTCTCTCATCACTATCTTTAAGAATTGGAAGTATGTATATTTCCTTTAACACTTCATACCAACCAGAAGCAGGTTTGCTTTTAAAAAATTGGATCATCAATTGTTGCCCGTTCTCTGCTTCATTAAACAGCCTTAATAAAAATTTTCCTTCCTCAATTGTAGGATTATTCCACGAAGCCATATTAGCAAGGATAGCTGTTTTGATATGTAATCTTATCGATTTTCCCTCAGCAGGTTCAAATCCTATTTTTCCCTCAAAATATTTTTTAAAGAATATTTTCTCTAATTCTTCAAAAAGTCTTTTTTGAGAAAGTATCCGAAGGAGTCCTAATATATGTCTAATGGTGGGTCTTATAAATAAACTCTGTCCATGTTCAACAACAAACTCTGCTATAGATTCATTCTCATTTAAAACTTTTAAGGCTGATAAATAATCAATTAAAGTTTGATGAGAAAAACTTATTCTTTGATTTCTTGAATCAATTTGGATAATACCCATAATCCCTGGTCTACTTTTCATCTCTTTAATTTTATTCAATAAAGGAATGCAGATAAGAGAGTAAGGCAGGTAAATCGTTCTGTTTGTAATCATCAATCCGGACAATTGCATTAATAAACTCATTTCCTCTGTGGATATCTTCAATACTTCAAGTAATTTCGCATAAAGACCATGTAAATCGAAAATATCCTTAGGATCGCCTCCGTTTTTAATAATTTCAACAGTTATCCTTAAATACAAAGGAATTCTGAGAAACTCACGGAATTCCGAAGAAATAGAATTATAGTCATAACTCACTTTACCAAGAACTTTATTTATAAACTCATCAGGTAATAATCTAATATAAATCTTCTCTGACCATTGTTGTCTATTCATTGGATATAAATGGTCTACTTCAAAGCTTCGTGAGGCACACACCACAGTCATTCTCTTTATTTTTTTTAGATTATCAACATAGAATAACCATTCCTGTAATTCCTTTCTACGGCTATAAGCTAAAACATCTAATGAATCCAGTAATAAAACCTTGGGTTTATCTGCATCTTTGACTTTTATAAATAACTCATATATGTCCTTAGGAGAATCTGTTTCATTTAGAAATTCAGCCCTGATTGCAGTTAAATATTCCAAACCTCGTTTCTTAAATTCATCATAAAGCTGATTCATAAACACACTTTTACCACTGCCGGGTTGACCAACAATAAGTATTACCTTCCCTTCACTTGACTCCAAGGCATTTGAAACTATCTCTTCAACCTCCGGGTAAATATATTGTTCTTTTTCAATTTCCCTCATCATAATTTAAAACCCTCTTGAATAATGTTCAAACTTCTCAGGCGGAATACTTTGTTTTGATAAATCACTCTCACGAGTTATTAAGTTTTTTGCCCATTGTGCAAAATCATTTCTAAAGATTCTTGGGAAATTTTCAACAGAATCAATTTTTCTTATCAATCCCTCACGGCTTATCTTTTGAATAAAGTCGTTTACCATTTTTAATTGTTCTATATCAACTTCGGATCGTCTTTTATCAATAATGAAATCACAATCATATACCCATATGTTCTTGCTAAATTCTTTTGCTAAACTGTATTCGTGTTCAATACCTGTTTCATCATTTTCATATTTAGTCCCCAGTCTATTTTTAACCACTATAATAACTAACCTACAATCCATAATAACAGGATCAATTTTTTCTTTTTGTGGATGTCCTAACCCAGGAAGTATATCTTTCCAACATATAGGAGTAAATTTATATCCGTTTTCTAAAAAATGATTTTTAGTTTCTTCTTCTATAATATCTTTTATTAATTTGCATTCCCTGTCTGCATCTGAAGCAAAACTTATGAATATTTTTATTTCTCTTGAGTTCATATTACCCAAAATCCTTTTTCCTTTTTATCTCCTTCCTCTCATTTCCAAGAACATCCATATAAGTTATCATCGTCTTATCTGTCAGTTTCTCTACAGGCAATCTTATCTTATAATCATTTTTCTCCAAATCACTCGCAAACCACCTATCATCCATATCAAAATATTCACCATTGTAATCATAGTCAATCATCACCATTGAAAGGGATTTTAATATTCCCAAAAACCTTAACTTTCTGCAAAGGAACAGCCATTGTCTCTGTCAAAACATCCACATCTCTTGTTTTTGCAGCATAAATAAGTTCTGTCTCCCATTTTCCTTCAAACAAAAGCCACCTATACTCCTCTAGAAGAGGTTTTTCTTCTTTAAGGAATTCAACAATTATACTTATTTGTTTTTCAGTAAGTTTCTTGTTCATTTTTTGAATAAATACTAAACTTTTTGCTCCAAATCTCCATTTTGTCAATATACCTAAATTATATAAAACAGTTAAAAAAATTCAATTAAATTCCTGCCATTAAAAGACTTTGCCATCAAAGCAAAAACTTTCCCTCTTTTTCTCACATTTCTATCCCTTAAACTAAAAACAGACTCCCTGCCAAATTTTTCCTTAAAAACAAAATAAGGAGGGAACTATGAATTTAAAAGACTTAATCAGTGAATTAGAGAGGCAAAAGCCACTTAAGTGGGATAAAAAGGTAGATTCTTCAAAGTTAAAGATGGTTTTAATCAATGATACCCCAAGGCTTAGGATTGGAAAGACAGAGAATTATTTCATCACTGAGCCTTGTCATGAGCAGATAGCTGAAAGGTTAGAGATTCCTTTAAGATACTATAAAAGGATGGCATCTCAAATACCAGAGCTTTTGGTTGAAAATGTAAATTGCTGGCTCGAGTTGGATAACAGAAGTTTTTTTATTAGAGGGCTTTCTGATTCAGTAAGGGCATTTTTAAGTGAAAGATACAGGGTAATTGATCATCTTGATGTACTCTATTGTGCCTTAAATGAGCTTCAGGCCCATGAGGCAGAGATAGAGGATTGCTATCTCTCTGAAAAGGAAATGGATATTAAGATAAGGAGCCAAAAACTAAAGGACTTTATAAGACACAGGAATGACCTTGTTATTGGAGGCCTTCTTATTACAAACTCTGAGACAGGGCATAAGGCATTAAGGGTTGAGCCAAGGATATTTAGAGTACTTTGCAAAAATGGGATGGTTATGGAGGACTTTGTGACAAGAAAGATTCATTTAGGAGATAACCTTTTTGATGAAGAGATCTATCTTTCTATTAGAAGATCAATTAAGGCAATCTTTCAAAGGTTTGGTGAGATTGTAAATGTCTTAAGAGAAAGTACTGAGATTAAGGTTAAAAGCCCTCAAAGAGTAATCAACAATGTTGTTGAACATTACAGATTAACTGAAAAACAAAAGGAAAATATCCTTATTGCCTTTGGGGCAGAGCCTGAACCTGACAAATATGGGATTGCCAATGCCATAACTAGAGCTGCACAGTTTGAAGATGATTGGGAGAAGAAAATTGAATTGGAAAAGATTGGAGGAAGGGTCATTGGCCTTTCTATAAATGAATTTAAAAGATTTGATGAAAATTAAAGATGGCAGGGAGTTGGGGATGCAAAAGCATCCCTTTTTAAGTTTCAAAAGAGATTCCTGTTCTCCCTTCTCTATTTTGGTTTGTTAAATTTAATACTTAAGTTTGAAGTTGTTTTTCGAAAATCCACTGTTTATCGGCATTTTTAAACCAGAATAGGAGTTTTAGCCATAGAGTAAACTTTAATCTCTTGTTTCAATTGATTCTAAAAAATCTATGTAGTTATCTGGGAAGTTATATCTTCTTGCATTTTTAATTATTAACTGCATGTAGTATTTCGTGGGTGGTTGATGTTTAATCTTTTCGCAGTGTTTCACAACTTTGTAGGTTTTTACTCCTTGAACGGGTGTGCCATCAAATTTTTCCACACTGACCTCGATTTCTTTGTAGATGTTTGGGTAACCCTCTTTTGCCCTTATGGTTTTAAGGTCATGCTTTGTTAGTTCTATTAACAACCCGTAAACGCAATTCCCTTCGGATTCCATGATATTGGCTACGCCTCCTTTTCTTCTGATAGAAAAGTAATTAAAAGTCAGTTTGTAACCTTTCAGTTTTGCCGGTAATACGCTTAGAAATTTAATCTTTTTGTACCCATTTTTTTCACACCATTTGTCCAAGTCCTCTTTGTCCATATTTGAGCCATAAGCAAAGTAGTACATTATTTTACCTTAAATTGATTATTGTTTTTGCGATAGTATTTTAAAACTACTCTTAACTACCTCAGCATAGACCACAGCCATTGAAGGACTGTCCATGTAGCCTCTAAATCCTCCTGGTTGTATCTTATAATTTCGTTCATTACCTTTTGTCTCTCATTGGGATCCTCTAACTCTGTGGCCTCAATGTACTTTGCCATTGCCCAATCACCGTCTGCTTGAGGAAGTAACCGCCCATAGCCAGCCAGTTTCTCCACCTGCTTAAGGCTATAACTATAGCAGGGCAATACGAGAGCCTTTTTGGTAAGTCCAAAAAGATCTTTAAGGTTTCTTCTAACCCTTGCTCCAATTCCATCTGGGTCGCCATACCGTTCTATGTAGGTCTTGAGCTTGGTCTTCTCATATGAAGACCAGTGAATGAAAGGTAGATCCCCATAGGAGGCAAAAATCTTAGAGCAATTCTCAAGAAATTTAAACCATGCTTTACGGTCTCCATCACTCCCAAAGTCTGCCAGTGCACACATATACGGACTTGGATTGTTTCCATAAACTTGCAAACCCCACAGATAGACCTTATCGATGTCATCCAATTGGGGTGGAAGTCCTTCCACATCAAAAATCACAACGTTTGGACTAGGCGGTAAACACAGTTTACCAATAATCATCTTCTTTTGATCTGCTAAGGCCTTTGCCTGCGTGATAATTCTGGAGGCCTTTTTCCCAACCTTTTGTTTACCAGCTCCCCAGGGCCGTTTTAGGTTAAAAAGAAATCCCTCATCCAGGCCGGCAAGTTCCTCGATAGTTTTTATGTCTAAGGAATGCAACGCAAGGACCAAACCTTTGTCCGCTTGAGGAACTAAAGCTAAGTCCCTAGAATCCTCGGCAGCCTTCCAGCACCTTTCGAAATATCTGCAGTGTTGGCACTTAGACCATGCCACAGGCTCATATGGTTCTTCATCCAGTTTTTGAATCTTGTCTATTGTGCGGAGTAGCCTTAACGCGTTTACCCCGCCATCATAAGGAATGTGAACTATTTCACCAGTCCCAGATACTACTTCCAGTCCTGCAGGTTGCAATCCTGTTGTCTGCTGAAATAACCATCCATATAATTCAAGCTGTCTAAGAATCTCAGGATGGTCTTTGTCTTGTATGCGCCTTGCTATCTTGCAATCACGTATAATGTAGGAATTGCCCTCACGGATAATAAAATCGGGCTGACCAGTGATGGTTCTCTCAAGTGGACTCCGTGTTGCATCTACTACAAACCCAGGCTGATAGATGATACTCACGCCACTTCTTACCAGTTGCTTGGTTTTATATACGCGCTTGGGAAAGCTCGCAGTGCTTAAGTCCTCAACTCTTTCAAGTGTATTAAGATAAGCCTTCTCGTGACGTTCACCAAGTTTGGCGAGGACCTGCTCATATGGACTAGGCTTGGCCTCGGGTATACCCCTATGCTGCAAGTAAATCCGCCTCCCGCATTCAGAAGGCCGATAGTATGAGTAGATGTGAGAACCGCTTAACTGATTTTCTGTCATTTATGGCTCTCCTTAATTTAATTTGCTCGCTTTCTGTGTTTCCATACACAGAATATACAAAATTTCTGATTAATTCAATATATAGAATATGCTAAGTCAAAAGTAATCTAACTTTTGTAGAAAATTTGATTGTTAAGGGTGAGATGCGCCCAAATTCGGGTAGGTATCAAAGAAGCGGTCCAAAGTTTGAGGCATGCAAGTCCAGGTGAAGTATGTTATGGTACAATTAAAGAGCAAGTTTAATTAGTGTTTTATGATCTAAGACATGAGGTATGCTTCGAGGGTGCCCTGGTCGCTGGATCAGTTAACTCGGTCGCGTCAACTGCAATGCCGTTATGGCTAGCACTCACAGCGGAAATTACTCCTGCTTTTGCTATTAGACAAGGTACAGGTACTGTCGAAAGCTCTGGCCAAAAATCTGGCTCCAGCTTTGAGCGGTTTGGGACAGAATTTCCTGTTACACCAAAACAGATAGCCGCAGTTGCTTCGTAGTAGTACTCTAGGCCGGGCGATCCGGACGAAAAACAAATACGGCGACCAGTTTTGCGGTACATTGAGACAACTCAAGGAATACCCAACAAACTAAAGACATGTCTTGAAGAAGACCCAAGGGAACAGGTACATATAGCTTTCTCTGCACGAGTGGTTGGGATAATCACCCTGATTTAGCAGTAGAGATAAATGCACTTATGGAAAGTAGCGACCGTAAGGTTTATGATAAGGCTATTTCAGAGATTACTAATGATAAAGGCTGGAGTACAAATGCCTGGTACTTTACTAGACCATGGCAAAAAACCAGTGCGGTATTGTAAGTTGAAACATAAAAAGTTGGAATTTCTGGATGGAGGGTTTAAAGAGGCAAAAAGTCAAAGGTAGGTTGATTAGATATTGTTTTATACACACACGTTTTGCACTCTTGATAATCTAAGGAATTCATTAGAAGATAGTCCATTTAAAGCACAATGCTCTAAATTGCCATTTCTCTTGATTTTCTCTATGACTTCTTTTAACTTTGCCATTTTGTTGAGGTTTTCCTAGATTAATTACATAATGGATGAAATTAAACTTTCGGTTTGCTTAAAATTGACTTAATACATTTATATTTTTTCTTCATTTGTTGATCTGGGCATAGTATTGACATACCCTTAGATTACCTAAAAAGTGCAATATGTGTACGGACATTACCATATTTCCTTGACGGAGGTTATTGAGAATGATATTATGTTTCGGGGTGGTTGAAATTAATAGTTGGCAGAATTGATTCCTATGGAACGTAAGTGCTCATCCCGGTCTTATAAACTGCTGAGGGAAATTGAGGAACTCGGCATAATGGCATTTGGACCGCCCCAGTCCTCACCTTTTCCGGAGAGCTGTTATCTAGAGATAGCACGTGAGTCTATCATCCGCGCACGTGTGCTTCTGGATTGCGCAATGATTGAAGAGATTACCGCAATTATTATTATGGATCACATCTCAGATGATTCTCCGAAATGGAATCAGATCAAGTACTTCGGGCGTATCAAGAAATACCGTGTGCTATATGATGATGTGTTGGGGAGGCTTCCAGCCCGTCATAAACTGGCCGTTGTTAAGAAATTCATAAAAATTCCAAAAACTATTTCCAAAACTATTCAGAGAATGCTTGCCTTAAGAGATGTATTTGCTCATGTTGCTACGCTTGATTATTCGAAACGAAAAGACCTAAAATACAAGGGTAATAACATTCTTTCAGAGGCAGGCTTTCGATCTTACATACAAGATTCACGTGAGGCTATTGCATTTCTGATTGAAAAATCGAGCGTCCTGAAAACACCAAAAAGCTGAGTCAATTACGACTTATAACCGCTGCTGAGCGACACGTTAGTTGCCAAAAGAGAAGTCGTAAGAAGAAATGCTGCCGTTGGGATGTCACTCTTTTTTTACTTTTTTGGTTATTTAGTGTGTTTATCCAATTTTGAGTATCCTCTAACTAGACTGGATATTAGTGCTTGGAGATGGCTGTTTGGAATATCTGAAGATGTTGTTGCAACACAACGATTGAAATAGGTCACTGCAATAACGTGGTTGCTCTCACCTGGTCGATCTGAAGTAATTTTTTGGCAATATCTATATGAAGTGTTATTCATTGCCTCATTTAAATTGTATACCAAGCAACTCTGTTTTTTGTGCTTGCTTCCATCGTTAATCTATTCTTAAGCTTAGTGAGCTCTCTTTTTTGATTCTGCTGGTTTAGTTGATCATTGTTACGGGCCATAGAATATACTAAGTAAATGGGTAAATAGGCTAACTTGTTTACCCAGCCTGGTGCCAAGTTAAATATCAGATACTAAAGGGAAGAAAGATGTTTTATGCCTTTTATAAGGCAGGGGCAGATGGCTCTTCAAATCTGTCGTAGAGAGGCTTACTTGCCAGGCGTATCAAATTGTAATTGAAGGTAAATCTTATAAAAGGAGGCAAACCGTAAGTGGGTAAATAGGACGGCCCATACGACAGGTAACAACCCTGGCTTTTCACAATGAAATTTGGGAGGCTAAGGCTACTTCTAATTTCTAATTTTATAGAAATAAAGGGACAGTACCGCTATGTATGGTAGGCCTACCAAAATGGTCAACATATTTTTAAAATTCCAAGTAAAGCCATGAAGGTAAAAGTTCAACCAAATAAAAATAGATTGCTAAAAAGGTATCCTTATGACCACTTTATGAGAAAGTGAGAAAAAAGCCAAAGGAATTGGTGAATCTTCACAGGATTTTGTTAGAGAATTTTTAAAAAAAGCAAAAACTAAAAGGCCGCATTTGCGGTCTTATTTTTTAAACTCAGTAAATTCCCTGCGCTTAAGTCCTGACAGGTCAAAGCTTTTACTTTTTGGGTCAAGCCTTATTTCCCATTCCTCCATAGTAGTTGCTCCAATAATTATGTCTAATTCCTTACCATTGACCATACCCAGGTCTTCTATTATGCAGCTTTCAAAATAAAAGCCCAAACCCTCAATTTCACCCTCCACAATGCAAACTTCCTTTATTTCTCTTCTTTTTCCTCCCATTCCTACTCTTAGTGGCCTTTTTAGAACTATTCGATTAGAAGGTGCAACTCTTTCCCTTATGTAGCTTCTGGTTGAACCTGTATCAAATAGGGCTTTTAGCCTTTTACCATTAACTTCGATTTCTTTTAAAATTCTAGCCATCTAACACCTCCTTTCTTGCCATTATTTTTGATTTAAAGGAACAAATAAAAATAAAGCAATACCTTTTAGGCCTATGGGTGCTAATCTAGCTGTATTGAGTAATCTTTAATCCAAGGGATTTAAAGTTAAAATACTTTTAAATTCTAGTCCTTCTATTTTCATTGTTGTTTTCACTGCAATTTCATAAGTCTGATATAAGCTCTATTTCTTCTATTTCCCATTGACTTCCAAGTAAGGAGATGTTATAAATAGCGCGTGGAAGTTTCCAGAAAGCAAGCTACAGCAATAGCAGAACTTCGGCAGCTTTTTTCTAAATACGGAGAAATAATCGTTTCGTATAGTGGAGGAAAAGATAGTACCTGTGTCCTTGACTTAGCAATGGAAACTATTGGGTTATGCTCTGACCCCCCGCGAATTCGTGTTCTATATGCTGATACATTGGTTGAGATTCCTGACATGCAAGTTCATAGAAATAGCTTTATAGATTTAGCCAGCAAATGGGCCAGAAGTCATGACATCAACTTTGCTTTTGAGCGAGTGACGCCTGCCTTAGAAGAAACTTTCTGGGTAATGCTGATCGGTAAGGGTTATCCTATGCCTCATTACAGATTCAGATGGTGTGTGAAGCGTCTAAAGTTAAAACCGCTATTGGCATTCTACAGGACGCGTAACCCGTCCAGAAGTCTTGTTCTTCTCGGTATTAGGTCTGGAGAAAGTCTGGATAGAGACGTTAACATGCGACGCCGTAACTATACTAAAGGTAAGTGGACATACATAGCAGGAAGTCGGCTAAGAGGTTACATGCCTATACTTGACTGGGACGAAAGGGACGTGTGGAATTATCTGCTGGATAGGGAGCGGATTTTTTCTTCCGCGCATCAGGCTTTGTATAAACTCTATAATATAAAGCCTAATTCTGCTGGTATAAGGTTTGGGTGTTGGGTATGTTCAGTGGTCAGGATTGATAAAGCACTAATGCACCTTGCTGAAACGAACTCATTAGCCAAGAAACTGTTTGATTTTAAAAAATACTTAATCCAAGTTTCACAAACAAATCAGAACCGGGATAGAAGAACGTTAAAGAATGGCCACGTGGTTAACTCGAGGCTTAAGATGGATGCACGCAGAGAAATTTTCAGCAAAATTGTTCGCTTAGAAAAAGAAGTAAATCAACAAATAATAACTCAGCAAGAAAAAGAATTTATACAGGCCTTATGGAGGGCTGTATGAGCGAAAATAAATGTACGCAATTGCTTAATCAACTTGAGCTGGATAAACTTATTTACAGTTTAATCAAATCTTTTAGAGATAATAGCCAGATAAGTCAAGTTTTACGGACAAAAAGCCAGAGAGAAAAAGAAGCTAGGAAAATTATAGCCAAGGTGCGGATGGGACGTTTCCCCTGCTATTATCGGTACTTACAGCAACTTGCTGGAAAGGTTGAAGATGTTTATAGAAGGGAATTATACTCAGTTATTGCTTCCGTTTTCAGACAGTTTGGTTTTCCTGCAACACCTGAAAAAGTCCCCACTCAGGCAGAAAGTGCTGAGGAACTCGAGAAATTACAAGGAGTTATTGGCCGGGTGGCAATAACTCAAGCCACACCATCCTCTCCATACACCTTCACCATCTGGGTGAAGTATGACCCAGATATTCACATAGAACCTGGCACAATAGTTACAGTTAAAGAATTCAACGGAGAGGGGAAAACCGATGTAGTTGGTATAGTTGAGAACATTCAAGCAATTACTGATACCAAAGATGCTTTAACTGCGTTCTATGGATGGGGATATGGAAGTCCTGACCAGGATATGCCTACAAAAAGGCCTGTTATTAGGCAAGCTTGCGCAAGAGTGGTATACCGTGCAGACAATAGAAGTGAGCCAATCATCCATCACTTGCCAGCATATTTAGCTGACCGTAAGCAGATCATAGAAGCCTATGCACGGGATATTCCTCGTGGAGAAAGAGTTTTGATGGGTTACACGTACGATTCCAATGGTGCTCCAGTGCCAATTTATGGTCACTATGAGTTCATAACTGGTTATAAAGGTGTGCATATCAATGTGTCAGGAGCTTCAGGACTGGCTGCAAAGACTAGTTATGCACTATTTCTTGTAGCAAGTTTACTGACATTTTCAAGAAAACGGCCTGATAAACCTCTTGGTGTTATTGCCTTTAATGTTAAAGAACGTGACCTGTTACGCATTAGAGAAATTCCTTTCTCAAACATGGAAGAAGCGATAAGCCAACTGGCAAAACAGGCGGCATGGGAAGTAAGCGCGCAATTGTGGGATGCTGCCTATCATGAAGAGGGGATAGACCCTATAACTCTCTTCCAGGATGCAAAAGTCCTTGAGCCTGGAGATGATTTTTATTTTGGTTTTCAGGACTTGATTGATTTAGCAGATGGGACAGCCCATCTATTGAAACTGATGTTCGACAAGGAGGATATTGATGAAAAGTTTGAAGCATTATTGACAAGCGTGGTAGAAGAGTTCAGAGGAGCCACATTTTCATTTGATGATGTGTTGACAGTGCTGAAAAGGCGATTGCATAGTGCGCGGAATAGGGGCTATATTACTATAGGAGATACTTCACATCACTCTGCTACAGTTACTAAACTCGTTAGCCGTCTTGAATATGCGCTTGAGTCTATGGATCAGGTTATAGCGAAAAACCAAGTTAAGACACAAAAATACATAAAACTAACTGATCTAATCGAAAATGGGCTTTGGGTCATAAATATTGAGCCTCTTGACGACAGGTGCAAAAGGCTTGTATTTCTGTCAGTTTTGCGTCCCTTGCAAAGGATTCTTGAAGTCAAGCGAGATGGAAAAACAACTGTCACCCTGTATAATGATCGGTATGATATTAGCAAGTTTCCGGCCCGAGTACTTGTTTTTGTTGATGAGTTGAACAAGTTTGCTCCTTCAGGACGAGAATATTCTCCGGTAAAGGCGCCGATTGTCGACATAGCAGCAAGAGGCCGAAGTGTTGGGCTTTCACTTCTGGGAGCTCAACAGTCAGCTTCTCAAGTTGACACCGATGTGATCACGAACTCTTCGACTTTTGTCCTAGGCAGATGTCATCCCCTTGAACTAAGGGGTGCGGTATATGAATGGCTTCAGGGTGGGCTAAGGCAAAGAGTTCTGACCCTCCCACAGGGCCAGTTGGTTGTCTATCACGCAATGCACAATGCCCCTGTACTTGTCAATTTTCCAATTCCATTGCATGACGAAAGTCTTAGGGGCCTGGCATAGATGGCAAGAGTAGTTCCATTCATACCCGAACGTCCTTCTATGATCATACAGCCCGAGGACCAACTAATTTTTGACCATGAACCTGACCCGGTGGAAGAAGTAAAGAAAATAGGAGGAAAAGTACGTCATAGGTTCGATGAAACCGAAGGTAAGTTTCGGGGTTTCCTTGACGGCACATTCAGAATTGCCCGTGTAGGCTTTGCTCAAAAAACCGGAACACCTGTTTTTGTGGCTTCTATCTCGGCCGGTATGCTCGAGAGGGACGAATATGGATACTTAAGGGATGTTGGTATTTCCAAGGATGTCAAAGCTATTATCTTTCCTTTTGAAACATACAAAAATTGGCTGAAAAACAGTGGTTACCAGGATGATGCATACGGTGTTGAAGAGTTCAAACAAAGGCTTATTTGGGAAAAAAATGCCATAACTGAAGCTGATCTGAGTAGAAAAAGGTGGGGAGGTTTTGAGATAGAAAAAAAGGCGGATTTATGGATGATATGCGACCTGAGCTACTGGGGACTTTACAAACCAGAAGGCCCGCCTAAAATGCCAAACTTCACGCGCAGTACCGATCTCTTTAGTGGAGGTATAATAAGAAGACGGGCAAGAGCCCGGGCAAGAGTTTTAATGTCAATGCTAGAAGTTAGCTATCTGGCTTTTGTTCGTCTCAAGCTTAGAAGAGACTATAAGATACTGATTGATGGGGTAATTCCAAAGAAATTCAGATGGTTTTTGGCACCCACAGAGACTGAAAAATCTTATCAGGATATTTTTGCAAATACTGCTGGTTTTATTAAAAACATGAGGAGAAGACCCAGAGATGAGCTAGTATATCGCGAAATGCTCAAAATGCAGCCTAGGGAGTTTATTTTAACGCTGAGCGATCGGCATGAAGAAGAAAAGGAATTTATTGACCAGGCCTTTGGGGGCGATGATCTTGATGATGCGAGGATGGGTTTTATTTACTTGCGACTAAGGGACCCTCGCCTTATCTATGGAAAAGATGTTGAAACAATAGCTGGCATAGTAAAAGTTCAATATGATCCTAGCCTGTGGGGAGGTGATTTTGACAAAGCAGCTGAAATTGCTGCTATGATTCACAAAGAAACCTGGCCGATACCGAAGGACAGGAAGCGCGCATGGAATGAAATTGCTCCAATTGAAGAAGCTGAGAAAGTGGCCAAGTCAAGGTTGCTTACTGAGGAACACCTCAGTGGCATAGTTTCTTACCTTTTTGAATAGATGCTCCTGAGTAATCTATGGTTTGCATTAGCATGCAAGGCTTCTTAAATTTTGTAGATCCACGGGTTAGCTTAGGACTTTAATTTGATGCGGGTCTATATCTTTTGGCTCTCTGTTAAAAAAATGGTTGGTAATTTTTTAAAAAATTTAGTTAGGCGCTTTTAAAACTCTCAAAAATACTGGATTTTCCCTCAAATTTTTGAGCCTCTCATTTTTATGCTGCCTTTTTTAGATGTCTCAATAGTGGATATGAAAAAATCTGGCTTATATACTCCCTTGTTATCAAAAATTTCTCAGAGAAACTAAACTTTACAAATTGTTCAAAAACATCCTCTTCAGTGCCCCGTGAGGGAGGATTTTTGAACAGCTTTTTTATGTCATCCCCTAAGAGGATAGAAAATGGTGGGTTTAGCTCTACATCTACAATTGCCTTATTTTTTACATAAATCCTTTTAAATACCGCCTTAAGTAGTGTCTTTTTCTGGTCAAAATTAAATCTTTTGTGAAGATATAAAAGCATGCTTGAGATAAGGATGCATTTGTCTAAAAAATCAAGCGGCTCTTTATAATCTATCTCTAAAGTAGCCAGTCTTGCCTCAAGTGCCCTTTTCTCCTGGCTAAACTGCCTCTGTATCCTCTCATAGACATCTTTTGGCACCTTATCTGATAGCATCTCATCTAAAAGCCTAATCTCCTTTCTTTCAATCTCATCAATCTTTCTTTTTATCCTTTTTATCTCTACCTTACCTATCTTTTCCCTCCTTTTGGCAATCTCACACATCTCATCCTTTAAGAGCCTAAGTAGAGACTTTGGTGGCTGAAGATGGGCATAGAGGGCCTCAATTTGATCATCAAGGAAAGAGACTGGAATATAGGGCTCTTTACATTTTCTATTATAATTTAGGCATCGATAGTATGTTCCCCTTGGGTGGATCTCAGCCGTTAGTTTTTGGCCACAACTTTTACAATAGGCAATCCCCCTTAAAAGGAATTTATATTTTCCCTTCTCTCCTGAATCCTTGCTCCTTCTCTTTAATACCTCTTGAACCTGATAAAAGAGTTCCTTTTCAATAATAGGTTTGTGCCTTCCTTTATACTCCCTTCCATGCCAGATAAGCTTTCCTATATAAAACTTTCTTTTAAGAAGCCTCTTCATTGACTCGGGACTAAAGGGCCGGCCATATTTTGTCTTTAAACCTCTTTCATACATCACCTCTGAGAGGGTCTTTAAAGAATAGTTGCCTGTAGCAAATAGCTCAAAGGCCTCTTTTACAATTGGAGCCGTTCTTTATCTGGTACATGGATTGTCCTTTTGTTTTTCCCTTTTATACTTTTATATCCCAAAGGTGGCCTCTGAGACCACTCACCTTTCATAATCTTGGCAAAACAGGCCTTTTTAATCTCCTGCCCTAAATTTGCAGAATACCATTCAGAGACACTGGCAATGATATTTTCAAGCAGCCTTCCAATAGGATTGTCATCAAAGGGCTCAGTAACTGAGATAAGTCTAATACCTTTTTGCTTTAGGATGGCTTTAATGGTGGCATAATCAATTAGATTTCTGGCCAATCTGTCAATTTTGTGGATTAAGACCACATTTACATCCTTTTGCTCTTTGCAATAATCAAGCAATCTTTTAAGTTCTGGACTATTTATGATCTTTGCTGATTTACCTTGCTCAATAAACTCACCAATGACCTTAAAGCCATTTCTCTTTGCATATTCTCTCATTACCTTTATCTGGAGGGGGATTGAAAGCTCCTTTTCTGCCGGTTTTTCAGTTGAGACACGGGCATAGAGGATGCAATTCATGGATTTTGATTATTGAAGGAAAATTAAGGATGGCCTTTATTTTAAGTTTAATGATAAAAAGGGATTTGTAAAGAGAATATCTAGGTCAATGATTTTATTGGGAGTGTCTTTGATGGGCCCGGCCCTGTTGCTTTTTTACTAGGGGTGTGTTTATATTCTTGGCTAGGACAGGGCTTGCTGCGGTACATATGGTTATATGTTCTTTTGCATCCACGAATTTCAAGGCACATGCTAATTTGACAAGCTCCGGAAAAATTAACAAAGAGGCATGAACTGTATCTAGTGTTAGAGGCTTAATATTGGAAGGATGACCAGCCTTATTCCTGCCAGCCCGTAGCGGGAGCGAACCTTTCATGCTGTGTTATCTGTAATATGTAGTATTTCATCATAACCTTGGCTTATCAGATTCTTCAGGACCTGGCGCAGTAATACGAGGCCTGGCACGTTTATAGAGATCATCTATTGGGATTTTCTTTCCTTTTTCCAAGGTCTTATTTTCATATTGTTTAGTTATTTCACATACTTTCTCTAAAAGAAGCTTTGATAATAAGCCTAGTTGATGAACACCTTCAACATCTGGCACTATATGTCTCATGGATAGAGTAACAACACCAACAATTTTTTTCTCATTGCTATCTTCAGGTGACAATACCAAACCAACTTGCATCTGTTCAAATGGATTTACAGAATGTGCAATGTGTTTATCCCTCATATCAAGATAAAATTTGTGCACTTTACGAGGTTCTCCCTTTAATCCATCAAATATCGACTCATCTAACCCGAATCTCTTGCCGCTTTTAAAACATCTTGCATACTTAATTAACGCTGTCGTCCAAAAACTTTCAATAAGCAAAATATCTTGAGATTTCTCTTTTAACATCTTCTTAAGGCGTGAACATATTTTCATTGTAGAACCTAAATCTTGAACGATAGCGCCCAAATCAGCTAATCTCTTTGCTTCGTCGAAATCAACCTTTGCTATTGGGTTTTCAATCCATTTATTTTTCATAACAATATCCTAGATACGTTATTAAGCCGGTGACTGTTGTGTCATTTTAGCCATGCTTTGCCCTTTTAAGGGTATGTTAGCACCTATCTGATCTGGTCTCAAGATACTGTCCCGGGAGGCTATGTGCATAATTACTTGCAATTAGGTCATTAAGGCTTATCCTCTATTGCTGATGTCGCACCCAAAATTTAGATTTGGTATAAAACTTATATCACGTCTTTAAAAGAGGAGCTCAAGCAAGAAGGAAGCACTCACTAAAGTCTAGAGCCATGCTTGCTATTAAGGCTGTTGAAGGAGAAAGAACCATATTAGAGATAGTTAAGGAATTAGGAAAGGCTTACAAGAAAATAAGAGAATCTCCCTAACTCTACGGGCAAAGAGATGTGTCTGATGGCTGCAAGGAAAGCAATAAAGAAATCTAGAGAGATTTTTGGAGGACGTGCAAACATGATGTGTCTGCGTATAATGCTATTTGCCTTAGCTTCAATGAATGTACTAATTCGGGTTTCACACTTGGTTTTCTACAAACTCTAGTAGCTGCTACCTTAAGAGTTAAGGTATTTCTTCCTTTTGAGGTCATCTATTACCTTAATCTTTCTTACTATTTTTGCGTGGAATTTTGTCATTTTCTTCCTCAGCCTTTTTAAACTTTTTTACTTTTTCTGTTAAGGAGGTAAAGATGTTCTCAGCCCCTACTGAGGCCTTCCTAGCCTTTTCTGTTACCAAAGGGCTGGCTTCTTTTGCTTTTGTCAGTGCTTCCCTAATAATAGCATCGGTCTTCTCAGCGACTTCCTTGCTCATTGTGGCTATTTTTTCAATTCCCTCTTTGGTTAGGTTGTCAATTTCTCCACCTAACTCTTTCCCCTTAGCTACCTCATCAATTTTTTCTGTTATCGGAGTAACAATCTCATCAGCTTTTGCCCTGATTTCTTTCGCTTTTTCTGCAATAGAACCAATAATTTCCTCAGTCTTTGTTTGTGCTTTCTTACTAATGGTAACCATCTTTTCAATTCCCTCTTTGCCTAGTATGGCGGCCTGCTCACTTATCCTTCCAGCCGTTGCTGTAGCCGTTTGAAACACTTCTCCTGGCACCGGTAGCCTTTTAACAAAAATAGTCAGGTCAATGTCTTTTATATGCCCCAGTATGGAGGCCAGAAATTTCTCTGTAATATCAGGGAACTTTTTAGCTATAGTTGGGGCTATATCGCTCAAACAGATGTTTACCACATCCAAAGTAAATGTGCGTATATTATCGGCTATCCTGTTTTGAGCCTCTTCTGTTTGCCAGCGGCCAAAAGCAGAACAACGTTCAATAGCAGCATGCCCAGTAATTGAGGTAAAGAAACCAGCACCAAAGCCTTGGGCTAGATCGTCTACTAATCTCCCAGCAAAAGGCATACCCTGCATGGAGGATAGACACTTTTGTGAAATAGTTCCAATAACATTTATATAATTAACAGTTGCAACAATCCGCATTATGTCCCAGAATGTGCGTATTAGCTCATTCCAGCGAGGCCGAAGATTAAAAATATTGATGAGACGTACTACCATAGCACAATTACGGTACAGGACTATAAACAGGTCTGCACTCCTGTAAGGACTAAAGGTGACGGCAAGCATAACGTCACGCACACATCTTCTTACTTCTCTTTCTCCATGTTCTTTTAACTTAGCAAGTCCTGGCTTGATTGCCTCTTCTATTGTTGTTTTTAGAGTCTGTCGTAAATAATCATTATCCTTGCCTTTGGTTGACCCTTTTAAATGCGAGGAAAATTTTATAGCCTTTTCTCTCAGTTCAGAAGGAAGTAATTTATTCTCACTTAAAACTGTGAGATATTGAGTAGTGTAATAGCAATAATCCCTGAGTTGCTTTGCGTTTGCTTCTGAAAGAGAATCAACCTGAGGAAACATTGGTGCAGCACGAAAAGAAAGGAATTTCCAAAAGATATAGCACACAAAGAGGCTAATTGCTCCTATCATGAAGAGAGCAAACGCATAACCTAGGATTGGATGAAGTTGCCTTAAAACCAAATAGCCATGGAGTACCTCAATAAGTGCAAAGAAAGATAGTAAGATGCCACCTATAATAACTATTCTTTTTAGGGTTTTGAAGGTGAACATAATTTCACTTTCACCTATCAAATGAGGCTATCTTAGCCCTCTATCCCTGTTCACCACTGCTTAGACTATAAATTTCATTTACTAAATTACTTCACTAGCCTCCAAAAGCATCTTTGTACTCAAAACACATATATCAATAGCTAGTTTCCGCAAGTTTACATTTAATAAAGGAGTTGTCAAGGAAGCGAATTGCCTCATCTAAGATCTATACGAAATTGAATCATTGCCTCACTTAAAATCTATACGAAATTCTGGCTGTCTTTTATAAAAAGATAACGAGGCAGCCTATAGGGTTAACTATGAGGGGGGCATTTTTTATCTAAATGTCATTTAGTCTTTGATGAGAGTAGCAGAGGAGAAAAAGAACTAGAGAAGCAATTGGAGAGGGCATAGATAAGGAAGGGAGAAAAGAAATTGCTAAGGACTTTTACTATAGGCTTAGTGTTAGAAACAAGTGTAAGCTTCTCAAAATCTCTAGGTCAAGTATTTATTACAAAGGTCAAGGTGAAAGGGAGGGAAATCAAATACTTATGGAACTGATAGACAAAAAATATCAGCATGATCCTACATATGGAGTAAGGAGGATGCAAAAGTACCTTCCAAAAAGACATGGCTATAAGGTAAACCTAAAGAGAGTACGAAGACTTAAAAAAAGATGCAGACTCAAGGAATTTTTGTCTTTCTCCTTATATACTTATGCCCCTCTTTTCAAGATTTTTCCTCACCATAGGATATAGCTCTATTGTTTCAAACTCTATCTGCTCCGAGCTAAGGCCAAACTCCTTAATTTTTCTTTTAAATTGCTCAATTCCATCCTTTTTGAATACCTCATACATGATAGCTGGCCATGCGTTTATGCCGTTATAGGCAAGATACTTAAGTCCAATAAAGGGAAATTTAAAGTAGTCTCCCTTTGCTCCGGTTACCCTTTCAAAACTCTTCTCATCCCAGCCCTTGACCGAGACCCTGACTAAAAGAAAATCCCTAAACTGCCTTAATTCTCCTATAAGCTCCGGGTAGTAGCCAAGGATGAAGCCATTTGTCTCTAAGATGAATTGAAAATTCTCAAGCTTTTCTTTAATAATAGAGATGAGCTCAATAAGGTGCTTAAAAGACTCCTTGCCAAGGACAGGTTCTGCCCCACTTATCCTTATCCTTTTGCAGTTTTTCTTCCTCGAGATCGCAATTAGCCTCTCAGCTACCTCCCCTGCACTATAAAATTTTCCTGTCTTATCCGGCTTTAGGTTCCTGAAGTAATTCCAGCAGTAGGCGCACAAAAAACAGCAGCCAACCGCATCCGCGGTTACTATACCTCCATAATACCTGGCAAACCTGAACCTATAGTACTTCCTTTTCCCGTTTACAAGCACTAACTTTTCTACCGCCCTGGCACGTATCACCGGGTCAAACACCTTGGTCTCCAGACAGATTTTAGCATAAACCAGGTGATGGAGGTTGAAAAGGAGTAAATTACATATTTTTTTAGTATAATTAAGTGTATGGAATTTTCTGAGTTTGCAGGGCTCTGCCAGAGACTACAGCAGACAAGAAGCAGGCTTAAACTAATATCCTACCTTTGTGACTTTTTAAAAAATCTCTCACCTTCTGAGGCAAGGATCTCAACCTACCTCCTTTTGGGAAGGCCATTTCCACCAAACTCAGAGCTCAGGCTTGATCTCTCATGGGCAGGTATTTTAAGGGTAATTAATACACTTGGGATAAAAAAGAAAAATATAGAGGCAGTGGATGCGGGTGAATTTGCCGCAAAACTTCTAGAAGAAAAGGCTATAATACCACCTGCCTTAACCCTATCTGATGTGTACAGATACCTTGAGGCCATTGCCCTAAGCACAGGAAAGGGGTCAAGGGGCAAAAAGCAGTCTTATCTAAAGGAACTCTTTGAGAGGGCATCCCCTATTGAGGTAAAGTACATAGTAAATTCCATCCTAGGAGATATGAGGATAGGGGTAGATGAAGGGATATTGCTTGAGGCCTTAGCAAGGCTTTCATCCCTTGACCTAGAGGATATAAGAAGGGCATACATGTTCCTTCCAGATCTAGGAGAGATTGCATCTAGGGTAATATCAGAGGGAAAACAAGGGATTTTAAACATAAAGCCAAAGCTCTTTTATCCCCTAAGGCCTATGCTTGCACAGGGCATAGATGATATCAAAGAACTCTCTGACAATATCTCAAGGTTTTCACTGGAATTTAAATATGATGGGCTGAGGGTACAGATCCATAAAAGAAAAGGAGAGGTCAGGTTATATTCAAGGAAAATGAGGGATATATCTTTGGCATTTCCTGAATTGTTAGAGAGGATAAGCAGTGAGGTCAGGGCAGATTCTGCAATCCTTGATGGGGAGATTATAGCAGTAGATAAAAGGGGAAGGCCCCTTCCCTTTCAGTACCTCTCCCGCCGCATTATGAGAAAGGAGAAGATTAAGGAGGTAGCAAGGGATATAATGGCTAAACTTTTCCTTTTTGACTGCCTTTATATGGATGGAAAGGTCCTGGTTGACCTTCCATATAAAGAGCGCATAAAGAGGCTAAATGAGATAAGAGGAGGGCTTTCTCTTGCTCAAAGGACAGTTCCAAAGGGTATTGAGGATGCCACTTCCTTCTTTAAGAAGGCACTGGATATGGGGCATGAAGGCTTGGTAGCAAAGGCCTTAGATGGTCCCTATACCCCTGGTGTGAGAGGAAGGTGCTGGTTTAAAATAAAAAAGACGATAACTGTTGACCTTTTGATAGTTGCTGCCCAGTGGGGATATGGAAGGAGGCACAACTTTTTGTCTGATTACTGGCTTGCCTGTTTTGACGAGGAAAATAGAAAGTTTGTCCCAGTTGGAAAGACCTTTAAGGGACTAACCGATAAGGAGTTTAGTGAAATTACAAAAAGGCTTCTAAAGGACAAGGTAGCAGAGGAGGCAGGTGTAGTCTATGTGAGGCCAGGCATTGTGGTTGAGGTAGCCTTTAATGAGGTCCAGAGGAGTAAAACTTACAGCTCTGGCTTTGCGCTAAGATTTGCAAGGATAAAAAGGATAAGGGATGATAAATCACCATTTGATATTACAACACTTTCTGAGATAAGGGAAATCTATAAAAGACAGCTAGAAAAAAGATAGATTGACATTTCCCCCTTTTGGTCTAAATTTAGATACGTGGATATTGATGCACTTCTTAGAGAAAACCTAAACCCATCCCAGTATGAGGCAGTTACCACAACCAGTGGGCCAGTCCTTGTAGTTGCAGGTGCAGGCACTGGAAAGACAAGGGTAATTGAGTACCGTGTCCTCTATCTTGTATCCCAGGGGGTTGACCCACGCTCAATACTCCTTCTTACCTTTACAAGGAAGGCAGCAAGGACTATGCTACTTCGGGCAGCAAGGCACAACAGGGCCTGTGAGCATGTAGTCGGTGGTACCTTCCACTCATTTGCCTATTCTGTCCTTTCAAGGTATGCAAAACTGCTTGGCTTTTCTAGTCCATTTTCATTCCTTGATGAGGCAGACAGTGAAGAGGCGCTTCAAAGGTTATCACTAAGGCTAGGCCTTTTGGAAAAAAAGAAGAGGTTTCCAAGAAAGTCTACATTAAAGCACATTATAAGTACCTCTATAAATAGAGAGGAATCAATTGATGATGTGATATTAAGGGAATACCCACATTTTTTTGAATATAGAAGTGATATAAAGAGGCTAAAGAGGGCCTATG
>Ga0190304_1000137_pt1 | contig 33289 bp, 35 predicted proteins | sample 48700712_MG_FD_161670 | JGI IMG/M metagenome (GOLD analysis project Ga0190304, IMG submission 161670) | Hydrothermal vent sediment bacterial communities from Southern Trench, Guaymas Basin, Mexico - 4870-07-1--2_MG | ecosystem: Environmental > Aquatic > Marine > Hydrothermal vents > Sediment ...
GAGGATTTTATGGTGAAGTAACCAAGCAAACGGGTAAATTTGTAAGTGATAGTTCATACCTCGAAGTTATAGATACAGTAGAGTACAGGTATGCTCTTGGTGGAGATGGCTTTACGATGAGGATAGGAGCGTCCACAGAAATCAATAAACAACTGACAGTGGGACTTAGCCTTGATAACCTAATTTCCAGTATTAACTGGACAAAAGAGACAAAGCATGGCGTTGCTTATGTAAACGTTGATAAGTTCAACCTCTTTGACCTTAAAGACACCACTTTTGCTGATACCTTCGTGAGAGATTCATCCTATGATTACGAAGGTTCCTTTAAGACATCCCTCCCCATTATATTGAGAGTTGGAGCAAGATATGATTTCGAGAATGCACCACTCACCCTTTATGCAGATTATACACAGGGATTCAAGAAAACAGCCATTTCTACCACAACACCTCAGGTTTCCATTGGTGGAGAATATTCTCCTGTTTCTTTTCTTCCTCTGAGGCTTGGATTTACCCTTGGAGGATACCAGGGGTTCAGTTTTTCAGCAGGTTTTGGAATTTCGTTGCCCTTTTATTTCCTTGATATCGGATACTCAGCATCCAGAGGTTTATTCTATGGTGCCAAGGGTCATACCATAACCCTCGCCATGGGATTCAGAACTCCTGTGTATGGAGAGATAAAGGGCAGTATAAAGGATTCCCTGACACTCGAGCCTCTTATAGCAACACTTGAGGTGGAGACACCAAAGAAGAGCTTCACAATGAAAACCGATTCTCTTGGTCTATTTAAATTTAAAGTGCACCCAGGAAAAACACACATAAAGATTTTGAAGAAGGATTATGAAACAAGGGAGATCTTTGTGGATGTAGATCTCAAGGAAAAGGTGCGGCTGGATATTAAACTGCGTCCACTTACTGCTCCATTTGTTGCTACCTTTGTGAATTCTGTGACACAGGAGCCTGTCAGCGGAATAAATGTTAATATTGAGAATGAGCTCGGAGGAGTTGAGATATTCACCACTGGCCCTGATGGTAAGGTGAGTACAAATCTCAAAGAGGGTGCCTATACCATAAAAGTTGAAGCAGAAGATTACCTTCCTTTCCAGGATGTTATAACTGTTAAGGCAGGTGAAACTGTGGCGAAGAAATATGAGCTGATTCCAAGGGAAGGCGAACTCCTTGGTAAAGTCTTCAATGCTAAAACCATGAAGCCCCTTGTTGCAGATATGGTATTTTACGATACCCTCGGAAATGAAATTACCAAAATCACAAGTAACAAGGATGGAACCTACAGTGTAAAACTGGATCAGGGGGTGTACAGGGTTAAGGTCACTGTACCCAAGTATATTCCACAGGAAGCCATTGTGGTGGTTGAAGGTGGAAAGAAGAATGTCAGAGATTTTGGAATGCTCAAAGAAAAGATGGTATTCACCTTCAGAAATATCTACTTTGACTTTAATAAGGCCACAATAAAACCTGAATCCTATCCTGTACTTGATTCCGTAGCGCAGATTCTCAAAGAGAACCCCACCATGGTTGTTGAAATTGGAGGCCATACAGACACAAGAGGTTCGAGGAGATACAATCAGCGGCTGTCACAGAGGAGAGCAGAGGCTGTTAAGAATTATCTGGTTAGAGTCCATGGTATTGATCCTTCAAGACTCATTGCAAAGGGCTATGGTGAATCAAGGCCCCTTGTAAAACCTGAAAGAACAGAAGCTGACTACGCAAAGAACAGACGTGTGGAATTTCTCATTATTGGGCAGAGAGGAGTGGAAAAGTAAGTAAATTTTTAAGGGGTGAGGAACTTCAGATTCGGATTGCTTCTACCAAGTTCCTCACCCCTTCTATTATAAGATAGATAGAAATTAACACAGAGAACATTCTTGCCACTTTCTGTACCAATTCCAATCGAGAAAATGGAACTCCAATGAGAATAACTCCCAGAAAGAGGGTGGTTATGATATAGAAAGAAGCAAAGAGAAGAAGGGCTGCCAGTAGACTCCCTGCCTCAAAAGCAATCATGAAGAGAGCAAGGAATGCTGGACAGAAATTCATCCCTGTGATAAAACCAAGCATCATGGGATTGGTAATGCCTCTCTTAAGAAATTTTGAATGTATTTTTCTCGTTAAGAAATCCTGAGTATACAGTAAAATTAAGGGTGCAAGTAGAAGAAAAGAAATAGCAGTGAACCAGAGTCTTATTCGAACATCAATTTCTGCACCCAGATATCCTGCGAGAAAACCGAAAAGAAAATAACCCAGAAATCGTCCAATGGATAATTGCAAGAAAAATAATAGCCCCTCCTTCATATTTTTTCTCTTTGCTGCCATAAGGGGTATAAATATAACTCCACAGAAGCTGATGCACGATAATGCCATGGAAAACCCTATGGAAAAACCAATGGCTATGTATTTAAACATGGAGAAATTATATAATTTATAGAGAAGAGGTTAAAGAAAATGCTTTAAAACCTTATCTCAAAATCATTCAAACTGAAATCCGGGGTGCTCTCCTGAATATCCACTCTTGTGATATGTGCTGCAGGTGGGCCAATTTTGACTTCCTTGATAAATTCATTGAGCATTCCTTCCTCGCCCTGGGCAAGGATTTCCACACTGCCATCAGGTCTATTTCTTACCCAACCGCGGATATTGTATGCTCTCGCTCTTCTCCAGACAAAGTATCGGAAGCCCACTCCCTGAACGACACCATGTACAATTATATATATAGCCTTCATATATCTATATTTCTAAACCACTCAGCCGTTTTTTCAAGTCCTTCCTGAAGACTTACTTTTGGTGCCCAGCCCAGATTTTTTATTCGCCTGGCATCCAGAGCAATATTATACACTTCACCTTTCCTGGGAGGCTTATAAACAGGAGCCTTTTTGTAACCTGTTATCTCTTTTAAGTGGTTGAAAATCTCATTAACGGAAACTCCCCTTCCTGAACCTATATTGTAGATGGGGAAGTCTTCATTGATTTCCTTTTCTGTCATCAGAATATTTGCCTCAGCGATATCTTCCACATAAACGAAGTCTCTTTCCTGATTACCGTCTCCAAAGATGTAAACATCGTCATTTTTTAACATTCTTTCTGTAAATATTGCCACCACTCCTGCTTCTCCAAAAGGATCCTGTCTCGGACCGTATACATTGGAGTATCTCAAAACCACATATTTAAGACCATAATTCACCCTGTACAGATAAAGATAGTGTTCAACAGTGTGTTTAGAGACCCCATAGGGACTCAGTGGGTTAACCGGGTGTTCCTCGTCACAGGGATTGTTCAGTGGGTTTCCGTAGGCTGCACCACCACTTGATGCATAGATGAATTTCTTAATATGATACTTAACTGAAAGTTCAATAAGATTTAAGGAGCCTATTATATTGATTTCTGCATCCTCAAAGGGGTCATCCACTGAATGGATCACACTTATCTGAGCTGCGTGATGATTCACAATATCTGGCTTTTCCTTTTTGAAAATTTCTTCCAGTCTTCCCCTATCTCTTATGTCTGTTTCGTAGAGTCTGGCCTTGGGGTTAAGGTATTCTCTCTTTCCGGAATTCAGGTTATCAACAATTATTACATCATAACCCTTTTCTATATATTTATCCTGCACATGTGAACCTATAAAACCACAACCACCTGTTAATAGTACTTTCATGGTGGTTATTTTAAAGTGAATTTGAGGTTTTTTGTAGTTCCAGGATAATTGACTGTAACATTTCACAAACCTCGTACGTATTTATTAATGGAAGGATAAAATGGAGGAACTTGCAGCTAAACTGAAAAAGGGGAACAGAGAAGCTTGGGAGGAATTTTACAATATGTTTCACAATAAAATAAAAACACTTTTTCAAAAATGGCTTAACAACAAAGACGATGCAGAGGATTTAACTCAAGAATTTTTTCTGAAAATCAGAAAGAACATAAAACAATATGATGAGGAAAGACCTTTTTATCCATGGTTGTACAGAATTGCCTTCAATCTATTTGTGGATTTCACAAGAAGGGAAAAGAGATATTTTCCTCTTGAGGGTCAGAATATGGGGAGTTTAAACATAAACTATGGCAGGTTGCAGAAATGTATAGATAAACTCTCTCATGAGGAGAGGAGGCTTTTAGAGGCATTTTATATAGACCGTTATTCCTCTAAAGAACTGGCTTTCCAGTATGGTGTCAGCAGGGAAGCAATAAGAACCCGGCTTTACAGAATCAGGGAAAAATTAAGGAAATGCCTCAGGAGGGGAGAAAATGAGATGTGAGGAGGCAAGAGAGAAAATAATATTTTTTGAGGAATTGAGCGAAAGAGAGATTTTGGAACTTCTGGGACATCTTGCAGAGTGTCCGTCCTGTCGTGAATTCTGGGAGGAGGAAAAAAAGTTCATACAGGAAATTGAAAAAGCACAGGTTCTGGTGAATCGAATGATTCATTTCAGTTATGTACTCATAGCCTCTCTAATTTTCATACTCTTTTCCAATATTCTTTCCCTTTTTTCCACCTCCCCGGCCAAAACAGGCGAAGAGAAGAAGTTCCTCATGGTCAAGGGGAATCCGGAGGCAGAATATATACTGGATGGCATAGAAGACTTCTCTCTCGAATTTGAGGGAGAATCCTACAAGATCATAGAAATTATTGAGGAACCCTGTATTCTAGAAAATTTAGAATGTAAAAAGGAGGTATAAATCGTGAAAAAATTGTATGTGTTGCTCGGTGTAATAATCGTACTTCTCGCGGCCAATCTTGTGGTAACGGTGTACAAAATAAAGATGAACAAAAACGAAGCCTCAAAAATCTATGCCTTCAAGGAACTGGACAGGGCTCCTGAAGTTATAAAAGCAGTTAAACCTGAATATCCAGAGAAATTGAAAAGAGAAGGGATTGAAGGAAGTGTGTTTGTTGAAGTAAGCCTTGATGAAAATGGTGTTCCCATTATGGTGAAGGCTATCAAAAGTTCAGGTTATCCCGAGATGGACAGTGCCGCCACCAAAGCAGCTAAGGAAATGAGATTCACTCCTGCGTTAAAAGATGGAAAAGCTGTCAGGACAAAAATAATAGTCCCAATGCGATTTACTCTTCATAAAGGAAAACAGGAATAGCCATAGATGTGGGGACGGGATTTCCCTCTACTTTATTGAAAAACGTAGGAACAGGAAAGTTTTATCAATTTTCCGTTTTTTATCCAGTTTTCTATTTCTCCGATGGATTTTTCGACAGCCTCAGGTGGAGAATGACCGTGGGCTATATAGGAAAGGATAAGAGAAGAAAGCGTGCATCCTGTACCGTGAATTTCATAAGGGAACCTGGAATGGGTAAATATTTGGAATTCATTTTCATAAAGAAATACATCCTGAATCTGATTCCCTTTTCCGTGTCCTCCTTTAATCAATATCCCCTTAAAACCATAATTTTCAAGTCTTTCGGCGGCTTTTTTCACATCCTCAAAACTTTCTATACTCAATCCTGTTAAGAATTCTGCTTCCTTGATATTGGGGGTAATAATGGTATTGGGGAGCGGGTTTCCGAGGATGGTCTCTTTTATTTTATTTGACGCAAGAGGATCCCCGGTACCGGCTTTTATGATCGGGTCAATTATGAGGCAGGAAAGTTGTTTCGTCCTGAGAAAATTAAGGATGGACTCCATCAATTCGGGGAGAGGTACAAGGCCCACCTTAACAAATTTCGGCTTGAATTCAGTATAAATGGCCTCGAGTTCTTTTAAAACAGTCTCTCCGGATAAGGTGAAAACCTCGAGAATCTTGCATGTTGTCTGAGGTACAATGGAGGTTATACAGACAAGGGGGTAAAGTCCCTTTTCAACAAAAATTTGTGTGTCCCTGATTACTCCAGCCCCAGAGATGGGGTCAAATCCGGCTATGGTCAGAATACTCTTCTTCACCCTGTTATCTCTCTGAATTTTCTCGCTACATCAAATGGATTCCTTGCAAGCATTAATGCACTGGATACTGCGATTCCATCCACTCCAGCGTCCATCACTTCCTTTACATTCTCCAAGGTAATTCCCCCTATTGCTATTTTGGGTCTATCATCTGATAATTTAACAAGCTTTCTGAGTCCTTCTGTACCGATGGGTTCTCCTGCATCTTCTTTCGTGGGAGTGACGAAAACTGAGCCAAAACTGAGATAATCGACATCCGTTTTCAGAGCATAGTCAAGTTCGTATTCGTTCCCAACTGAAATGCCTATTATTTTATTCCCCACAATCCTTCGAGCCTCCTCCACCGGGAGATCCTCCTGGCCCAGGTGAAGACCATCCGCATCAAGTATGAATGCAATATCCGCCCTGTTGTTTATAAAGAAAAGGACATTGTGATCTTGAGTAATTTTCTGAACCTCCCGGGCAATATGGAGAAATTTTCTATCACCTCCTTCTACACACCTTACCTGAACAGCAGTAACACCACCCTTTATTGCCTCTTCAACCTTTTTGAGAAAATTTTCATCGTAATATTTAAAATCTGCAATAAGGTAAAGCCTCAATTTTTCTTTCATTTCAAATTCTCCATGATTAATTTAGCGAGTTTTTTACCAGAAAGTAACATTCCACCGAATATAGGTCCCATCCGTGGTCCACCAAAGCATGCCACAGCAGCCATGCCGGCAACATAGAGACCGGGAAAGACCTCTCCTGTCTTCTCCACTGTGAATTTTTCGCCTTCCTCTGCATCCATTGACCTTTCTCCAAGGATCGATCCTGTGGATGTCAGGAGTTTTACCTCGTTTTTTCTTGCCAGTACCCTCACCACCTCAAGATCATGTCCAGTGGCGTCCACAGTGATCTTTGAAATAAGTGTTATAGGGTCCACATGGAGCCCTGCAATTTCTATAGGAGATGAATTTATAACCACCCCCTTCACTCTGCCATCCTGAACCACAACATCCTCAACAGAGGTTAAATTGAATATTTCCACCCCTGCTTTCACCGCACCATATATGAGGCCGCTTGCAAGCTCGATGGAATCGATGGCGTACATATTATCGTCTTTAATGTATCTGATTCCAAAATCATCGAGAATGGGAAGTGCATTTTCTTCAACCACGGCAAATTTATAACCCATTCCCCCTCCCCATATACCACCACCAAGGGAGAGCTTCTTTTCAAGAAGTGTGACCTTTTTGCCTGCTTTTGCAAGGTAAAAGCCTGCTACAAGCCCTGAAGGTCCTCCTCCAGCAATAACAACATCATTTTCCAGTCTGTCAAGGAGACGGGACATATGGTTCTTTATTATGGTTCTTGTGATGGTCACTTCTTTCATTGTCTTCCTCCTATTTTAACAGGAGAAATACACAGTATTCCCCACACATGGTGCAGGGGCCTTCCCCGGATCTCTCAAGTCTCATCTTTTTGGCAATTTCCGTATCCATTGCGAGCTCCATCATTGCATCCCAGTCCAGGGCCTTTCTTGCCCTGGACATCTCGTTGTCCCATTCCATGGAACCTTTAATTCCCTTTGCGATGTCTGCCGCATGACCAGCAATTCTCGCTGCTATAACACCTATTCTTACATCTTCCTTTGTTGGAAGACCAAGGTGTTCTGCTGGGGTGACGTAACATAGAAATTCAACACCAGCCCATGCAGCAAGGGCTCCACCTATGGCTCCTGTTATATGGTCAAAACCAGGTGCGACATCGGTTACAACAGGTCCAAGAAGATAAAGTGGCGCATTATGGGTGAGTTTTTTCATTCTTTTTACTGCATCCTGAACCATATGTAATGGAACATGCCCGGGGCCTTCCACCACGGTCATCACCCCTGCCTCTCTTGCTCTGAGTACCAGCTCTCCGAGGATTTTCTGTTCCCCAACTTCAAAATAGTCACCTGCATCTTTTATGGCCCCCGGCCTCATACCATCCCCGAGAGAGAGAACAACATCGTATTTCCTGGCAAGTTCAAGAAGTCTATCAAAGTGCTCATAGTAAGGGTTTTCTTTCCCTGTTAATTTTATGTATGCAGCAAGAATTGCTCCACCTCGGGATACAACACCCTCTAACCTTGAATCGGAATCCAGTTTAGCAACGAGTTCTTTTGTCACGCCGGCATGTATTGTCATGAAGTCCACACCCTCCTCCATCTGCCTCTCGAGAACATCAAATATTTCCTCGGTGTCCAGTTTTACCACGGCCCCTCTTTTTATACGTGCCAGTGTGGCGGCTTCATAGACCGGGACTGTTCCTACAGGTACTGTGGATTCTTCAAGAACCATTTTCCTTATTTCGTCCAGATCATCTGACAGAGAAAGATCCATAACTGCATCAGCTCCAGCCTTGAGTGCTTCCTCAAGTTTTTCTCGCTCTTCCTTCAGACTGGACCTCAGAGTGCTTGTTCCTATATTTGCATTTACTTTGGTACGTGTATATTTTGAAAGGACTATTGGGCCTCTCTTTGTTCTGTAGCCGAGAACAACAGCCTCTCCTTTTATTATTTCCTCTTTAAGGAGATTTACGTCTATGTTCTCCTTTTTTGCAATCTCTTTAAGATCTTCAGGTATAACTCCTTTTCTGAGGGTTTCTATAAGGCTCTCCCCCATTTTTTACCTCCATTTTTATTTTGGGGGAGGAGGAAGGAAAGTGTCGGGCACTTTCCCTTCGCCGGCATTACCCGGATCAGGTTCGAGGGGTCGGCCCGAAGGCAGGCCCTCTCAGCCGGGTCTCCCCAGCTCCCCCAGTGCCGCTTAAATTTTATGACTGAAATTAAGTCAAGTCAAATTATAGGTGTTTGTTTATTGAAATTTACCCAATCTTAAGTTAACATTATATATATGCATTATTTCAATTATGTAAATATGAAAGTAAATACAAACTGGAGGGTCTATGAGGGTACTAAAATTAAAGAAGGGGGACTTTGTCCTCTTTCTGAAAAGCCTTAAAAGATTTGGGGAGCTATGGGGACCGGTAAAAAAGGGGGACAGTTATGTGTACGCAAGGGCAGAGCCGGAGAACTTCGACCTGAAAGCCATAAGGACAATCATCCCGGCTAAAAAGTTCTTCCTTCCGAAAAAATCCACGATATTGAAGTTTAAAAACAATGAATGGAGAGAACATCAAGAGGTTGTAAATAGGGTGATTTTTGGACTCCATCCATGTGAAATACATGCCCTGAACATATATTACAAATTTTACTCCAGACTTTATCCTGATACCTACTATCTCAAAAACAGAGAAGCCAACCTCATTATAGGACTTTCATGTATTCCAGATGATAAATGTTTCTGTGCTAACACCCGAACCTCTGTGGTGGATGAGGGCTTTGATTTATTTCTCACAGACCTTGGAGATAAATTTCTTGTCTGGATAGGTTCTCCCAAAGGTGAGATTGCCATAAGACATGTTGGCCATCTGTTTGAAACTGTGACTGCAGAGGATATGGAGGATTACATCAAGTGGAGGAAGGAAAGGGATGAATCGTTTCAGCTTAAAATCCCTCTTGAAGGGATGCCCGAGATAGTGAGCTTCAGTTATGAATCATCCATATGGGACGTAATGGGTGAGGCGTGTCTCAGCTGCGGCACCTGCACCATGGTATGCCCCACCTGTACATGTTTTGATATCCAGGATGTATATGATATAAAGGCCGAGGAGATGAACAGAGAGAGATTATGGTATTCATGTGTCTATAGGGAGTATTCCATGGTGGCTGGTGGACATAATTTCCGGGAAGCCAGGTCCGAAAGGCTCAAGCTCTGGTATACTCATAAACTGGTAGGATTTATGAGTGAATATGGAAGCCCAGCCTGTGTAGGCTGTGGGCGGTGCATTGTTAGTTGTCCCGTGGAGATAAATATCCTTACAGTGGTAAAGGCCCTCAAAAAGGAAAAGACAGGTGCATTCTGGGAGAGAATGGAGGTGAAAAATGCTTGAAGCAAAGAAAATATATGAAAACCCCTATATGCCAGAGAAAGCAAGAATAGTCAGAAAATATGATCTTACAGAGGATGTAAGGTTCTTCCAGATAAGAGTTATTAACCCTGATTTAGTGCTTCCTCTTACCTCCAGCTATAAGCCAGGACAATTTATGATGCTTTCAATCCCCAATGTGGGAGAAGCCCCATTTTCTATAACATCAACCCCTTCAAGACCCGGTCTATTTGAATTTTGTATAAGAAAGGTAGGAAAACTCACAACAAAGCTCTTTGAATTAAAGGAAAATAGTGTTGTTTGGCTCAGAGGTCCCTTTGGTAACGGATTTCCAGTGGAACAAATGGTGGGCAAGGACCTGCTGTTTGTGGCCGGGGGCCTCGGAGTTGCTCCTCTTCGTTCCCTCCTTCTCTATGCCTTGGATAACAGGGAACTATTCGGAAAGATTTTTTATCTTCATGGTGCAAGAACCCCCAAGGATATGCTTTTCCGGGAAGAATTTTTCCGTTTAAAGGAAAGGGACGATTTTGAGTGTTATCTCTCTGTGGATAGTGACCCTCTGGGCGTCTGGCCTTTTGATATTGGTGTAGTAACAGATCTCTTCAAGTATGTAAAAGTTAATGCCACAAATACAGCAGCAGTGGTTTGTGGGCCTCCTGTAATGTATAAATTTGTGGTTAATAAGTTCCTGGAATTAGGAGTGCCTGACAATCAAATATTTATGACTCTGGAAAGGAAAATGAAATGCGGGATGGGAAAATGTGGACAGTGTGTGGTAGGACATAAATACGTGTGTGTGGACGGCCCTGTTTTTACCCTCTGGGATGTTAAGAATATCAGAGGCCTTATTTAAGGAGGGATGATATGAAACCCAAAATTGGTATATACGGCTTAACCGGTTGCGCCGGTGATCAATTGAATATTCTTAACTGTGAAGATGAACTTTTAAAGCTTTTTGACATATTTGAAATTAAATCCTTTGTTATGGCCTCGAGGGCTGCAGATGAAAGTGTTGAGCTGGATGTGGCATTTGTGGAAGGTTCTGTTTCTACTGCTAAGGATCTGGAAGATCTTCTGGCTATAAGAAAGAAGAGTAAGATTCTGGTTGCCATAGGCCATTGTGCTATCTATGGTGGAGTACAGGCCATGTTTATGGGGAAAGAGGAATGGATAGAAAGATATCAAAAAGTTTACGGAAAACAAGATGCTGTCACTTTGACTGCTCCTCTGGAGCCAAAACCGCTATCAGCCTATGTCAAAGTGGATGCTGCACTTCCTGGCTGTCCTATAGAAAAAGAACCTTTCCTTAAATTGGCCGGAATGCTTATCCATGGTGTTGTTCCCAAGAATCCTGACTATCCTGTATGTGCAGAATGTCGATGGAAGGAAAATGAATGTTTACTTCTTAAAGGTGAAATATGTCTGGGGCCACTTACCAACTCAGGATGTGGAGCTATCTGCCCTTCTCATAATACGGGTTGCATAGGTTGCTGGGGTCCTATTGCGGAAGAAAATTATGCTGCTGAAATAAAGCTTTTAATAGATAAAGGATATGATCTGGATGCCGTGATAAAAAGATTCTCAATTTTTGGTGGAACAGAGAGGGCCGAAAAGTTGAGAAAATTCTTGGAAAAGGAAGGGAGAAAATGAATAAAAAAATTGTTATAGAACCAATGGCAAGGGTTGAAGGTCACGGAGGGATTGAAGTTGTTATAGAAGACAATCAGGTCAAGGATGTGACAGTTGATATATTCGAGGGTCCAAGGCTTATAGAACAAGTTACCGTTGGCAAAACCCCGGATGAAGCTGTATCCATTACCTCCAGGATCTGTGCTATCTGTTATATCTCTCACAGATTTGCTGATATAAGAGCTCATGAAAGGACCCTCAAAATCAAACCGGGCGAAAAGACAAAACTATTGAGAAAGCTTGCCCATTACGGTGAAATGATAGAGAGTCATTCACTCCATTATTATCTACTGGCCCTTCCAGATTTTCTTGGATATCCGGATGCCATTACCATGACAGGTAGATTCCCAGAGGAGGTAGCAGGAGGTCTTGAGCTCAAAAAATTCGGGAACAGGGTGATGGAAATTGTTGGAGGAAGAAGGATCCATGGAGAAAATATGAGGATTGGCGGGTTTGGGAAACTACCCTCTGAAGAGGATCTGGAGTGGATTAAAGAAAAAGCACTTATGCTTATCCCAACAATTGAGAGAGGAATAAATCTCTGGAAGGAATTGGAAGTACCTGATTATCTGGAAGAGGAAACCATCTTTGTCTCTGTTCTACCTGAGGATGGTACTTTTGGCTTTGTTGCCGATACAATAGTTGTTTCTACAGGAGAAAAATATGATGCTGAGGAGTATGAAAAGGTTACCAACGAGCGTGTTGTTCCCCATTCATTCGCTAAACGCTGTCGTTACAAGGGAAAACCGTATACTGTGGGAGCCCTTGCAAGGCTGATTAATATGGGAGACAGATTGGATGGAATGGCAGGAGAATACTTTAGAAAACTTTATAACGATAGATGGAAAAGAAATCCATTTTATAACAACATAGCACAGGCCATTGAAATACTGTACTGTCTTGAAAAGATACCCTCTTTAGTGGATAAAATAAAAAGCACACCTTATAAGGAGGCGAAGTCTGGAAAGGACTCGGGAGAAGGTACAGGTCTCGTAGAGGCACCGCGAGGCCTTTTGATTCATCATTATAAGATCGAAAAAGGGTTAGTCAAATATGCTAATTATATTGCTCCCACCACTCAGAACCTCGATGACATGGAAAAATATATACGTAATGCTGCCGAGAGGCTGCTGGAAAAGAAAATCCAGGATATGGAACTTCCTCTTGAAATGATAATGAGAGCTTATGACCCCTGTATAAGTTGCAGTGTCCATATGGTAAAAATTATAAGGAAGTAAGGATAAGGAAAGGGTCCTGGAAAGGATTTAAAATTTAAATATACGGTTAATATTTGGTAGGTTAAAATGAAGATAGTGTGTGGTATTGGTAATATATGGCGCTGTGATGATGGTGCCGGGATAAGGGCTGCTGAAATGTTAAAAGAGAAGTATCAGGTTTTTATCTGTAATACCTATCCTGAAAATTTTGTGGATGAAATATGCAGGTTGAGACCAGAAAAAGTTATTATTATAGATGCTGCAGATTTTGGTGCGGAACCCGGGACATTCAGAGAAGTAAATACATCTGAAATAGATAGCCGGCTACTCTCCACCCATACCATTCCATTATCTTTCTTTGTATCTTTGATAAAGCGTTGCTGCCGGGAAGTTGTGGTCTACGGAATCCAGGTCAAAGATATAGATTTTAGAGATCATCTTTCACCAGAAGTGAGAAGGGGAGTGAGGGCACTTGTTAATTTGCTTATGAGTGAATAAAAAAACGGCAGTAAAATTTTAACATCTCCTTCCCTCTTTCCTCCTTCGATGCCTTTCTATATATTTTTGCATTGTGCTTTGTGATTGCATATATTCCATTTGATTTTCAATGGGGTTAATAAATCCTACAGGGTGGTTGCCCTCTCTACCAACTTTGAGGAAACAATCAATTTTCAAAGATATTATTTTTGAGGAATACCGCGAACTTGACTATATCCCCCCTGCTTTAGGATATATAAAAATTTAAAAAAGGAGGAGGTATATGAAGAGTTGTGGTATAGTGATACTTGTTATGTTAGCTGTGCTTGGTTGCACTATGTCAAATATGGGAATGCCCGGTAACACTGATCCGTGGAGCGAATACGAAGGAATTGAAAGATATCAAGAATATATAGGCAAAGTACTTCCCTTTACCAGAACTATAAATGATGAATTTAGACAACAAATCAATCCTGACACGCTTCCGCACGCCGTAAAAACATGGAAAAAGGATTATGAATTAATGAAAAGCATGGAGAATATAGAGATACGAGCTATTAATGCAGTTGTTGAAAATAGGATCGATACAATAGGCACAATAAGTCTCGATACTTTCGGTTTACACTACGGAATTGCAGTTTCCAGAGATACCTCATTTGGAGTATTAGTTTTTACAGCTGGTCGGGATATCATATCTTTTATAGCTTGCAAGGTGTATAAAGACAGTTTAGACCGTCTTACCGAGGAAGTTGTGTTGACAAAAGAAGGGAGTGGAGAAATAATCAATGCGAAAGTAACAGCACTTAATGATTCGTTGATGCACGGGGTATGGTTATTGCGGGACACAACAACCAATTTGAGGGGAATGTTCGAGGGCAATATTAACACAATGAGCAAAGATGTGCCAAATGTTTACGAAGAGATAGCCAATTTTGTGGTTGAGAAAAACTTTTTCTACGTGGATTCTGCAAAGACACCACCTGTTGAACTATTGGATGAGTTTAGTAAAGAAGTTCTTGGAAATGAGAAGGCCACAAATTCAAATTATTTATATATTTTCCTAAGTAGTAGTGCAATGTACTGGATGTCTCAGCTAGCCCGTATCGGAGGAGGGTGGGTAGGTTGGGCATACAGTGCAGGGACGGGATTACTCAATGCGTTGATCGGAGATGTATATTTTCAGAATGGAGAAGATCCTAATAACTGGAGTAATATAGACTGGAATCAATTTTACAGTGCTATTTACTCGTATTTGTTGGAGTTGGGGTATAATCCACCTGATGCTCTATATGTATGGATTCCCGGCTCTGATTAATTTTGTGGGAACGGGAGTTGCGAAAATAAGAAACCTTATCGACATACCGAAAGGGTATTTCATTCTTGGTATACGTATTTAAAAAGGAGTATAATATTGACATGAGCAGAAAAGATTTAACTGAGTTTATCATTACGCTCATACTTTCGGCGATAATCACCTATTTTGCATTCACTACCAACGTGCGCGTTTTCTGGGCGGTTGCACCAATTGCCTGGGGAATAGTTTTAGGAAACTTTTCTACGATGATGTTGCTCTACTCGGCAGGAATCTCTTCCCAAAGAACACGACCGAATTTATTTGTAGTGCTTATATCGCCGTTTATATTAATAATAAACTGGGTTATTCTATATCTTTTTTTTAAAAACAACATCTCCTTGTTTTTATTGTTCTTCTTATTTGCTGGCGTAGCAATGGGTGTAAGAGAAATTCGCTTCGCATTTTTAGAAAGAAGTGGAAAACCTAAAACGAGATTGGAAGAAATCAAGAGTTTTTTAATAGCTGAACTTTGGTTTATACTTCTCATCTGGACGCTTAAATGTGCACAAATAATTTGGAGTAAGGCATGGTGATATTTATATTAGCCTTTAATCTCTCAAGTAAGAACATCTTTAAGAATACTTATGCAAACTGATAGAGGGAGCGAAACAAATCAAAAGATAATGTTGCCATAAACGAATCTTCCGCCAAATGATAATATTACTGGTGGAGGTAAGATATGGATCAGTAACAAAAGAAGTAACATGTTCGAATGACAATCGATTCCCTTCCAATAACATTACCTTTTAATTTGTTTCGCTCCTTGACAATTTATTCTACTTTCCCTACAATATTGGCATGAAGTGGCTAATGATTTTTCTCATACTTAAGGGAGGGGTATCTAAGATGGAGAACATTGAAAGGAGTAAAAAGATTCTCATGATCATCGCCCACAGGAATTTTCGTGACGAGGAGCTTCTTGTTCCAAAGAAAATGTTTGAAGAGCATGGATATAAGGTGACGGTAGCTTCCACTGATACAAGTCCTGCAAAAGGTATGCTTGGTGCAGAAGTGACTCCAGATGCTGTAGTGTATGATGTAGATTTCAATGAATATGATGCAGTAGTGCTTGTGGGGGGAATGGGAGCACCTGTTTACTGGGAGGACACTTCTCTGCATAAAAAACTCGTGGATTTCTATAAAAATGAGAAGAAAGTTCTGGCTGCCATCTGTCTTGCCCCTGTAACCCTGGCCAAAGCAGGTCTTCTTAAAGATAAGAAAGCAACCTGCTGGAAATCCGCAGGGGAAGAGATCAATAAAGCTGGTGGGAAATACACAGGTAAGGATGTGGAAGTAACAGAGAGAATCGTAACCGGTAACGGCCCCGGGGCGGCAGAAAAATTTGCCCGAGAGATTCTAAGACTACTGGGAGAATAATTTGCTGTATCTCTTACTCCTTCTTGTAGTTGCAATAGCTCCTGGTATATTTTTACTTCTTTATGTTTCTTATCGTGACAAATACGAAAAAGAACCACCTGCTCTTGTAATTAGAACCTTCATATATGGAATGCTCATAACATTTATAGCTGGGACCATTGAACTCTTTTTCTACAAATTATTCTTTGAATACCTCGCAACAACTTTTGTATTTGGTTTTGCACTCCTTTATTCCTTTGTAATTATAGGACCCATGGAAGAAGGGGCAAAGTATTTTGTGGTTGTGAGAGGTCCTTTCAGAAGCGAAGAATTCAATGAGCCAATGGATGGAATTGTCTATGCAGTTGCTGCTTCACTGGGGTTTGCCACCCTTGAAAATATTACCTATGTGCTTCAGGGAGGCCTCAAGGTCGGGCTTATCAGGGCCTTTATTTCTGTGCCTGTCCATGCTTTCCTAGGGGTGATAATGGGGTACTATTTTGGAAAGGCAAAGTTCGAAAACAGAAAATTCTTAAAGCAGGCATTTCTCTATCCTGCCTTACTGCACGGGTTCTTTGATTTTGTACTCCTTTCTAAAACCTGGCTTGCCCTTCTTGTTTACCCATTTCTCTATTTTATGGTGAGGGCGTCTCTGAAAGATATTAAAACCCTTGTGGAGGCAAGCCCCTTTAAGGATGAATGAAGAGCACTGAATTTTTTAAGATCAAGGTCGGTTACACTAATTGTTTTTTAGTAAAGGCAGAAAATGGATATATTTTGATTGATAGTGGTCTACCTGGTGAGACAGACATACTTTTTAATTTCTTCAAAGATAGAGAAATACCACTGGATTCCATAAGATATCTTGTTCTCACACACACCCATTATGATCACACAGGAGGTGCTGCGCTTATTAAGGAAAAGACTGGAGCAAAAATCATTATTCATAAAGATGAGGCGGAAAATCTGGAATCGGGGTATTCTGCAATCCCCAGGGGTGTAAATTTCTGGGGAAAGGTTGCAGAAAAGGTCTCTATTTTAGTTAGGCATTCCTATGATCCGGTAAGGGCGGACATAATTATGGAGGATAAACTTGACCTCAAAGGTATGGGGGTTGATGGAATCATTTTACATACCCCCGGACATACAAAGGGTTCCATCTCTTTAATACTCGCTTCAGGTGAAGCATTTGTGGGAGATCTCTGTATGAATGTGAAGCTCCCCTTTGTAAAAAGAGGAATGACCTATTTTGCAGAGGATAAAAACACACTACTCAGAAGCTGGAAGAAATTGATTGATGGTGGAGTGGAGACAATTTATCCTTCACATGGGGAGCCGTTTGGAGCGGGGTGTTTGGAGGAGGTTTGGGAGAAGTTTAAGGCGGTGTGGGGATAAAATGCAGGAATAGGGGATTTATAAAATACTTCAGGCGCTTGATTTGGGGATTGTTTTGGTATATATTTTCAGTGATTTTGAATGGCGCTGGACAGTGGTAAAAGAGGAAATAAAGAAAGGAGTTTAAAAGGAGTTCTGAGTATGAAATTTTTATTCGTGGATGAAGTTGCCCCATCGCAAAAAGATCCCAACTTTTTAGGTGTAGGAGCAATTTTAATTGCCTCATCGAGTTATGCAAAAATTAAAGAAAATTTTTATAAGGCTTTTTTTGAATTAAAATGGGATCCTCAGATTGAATTTAAGGGTAGATACATGTTCACAAAAAAGGAGATTTTTCCGTTTCAGTGGATAAGCGCATCGAATTTATTTATAGAATAGCCTGGAGTTCGAAAGCAAAGAAAAATGCATGTTATATCTTTTATTTTGCGCACAATTTTCAAGGGAACACTGAAGAGAACTTTATTTTACTATTGAGATCCATAATAAAGAACTTGCCGAAACCAAAGAGTAAGAAAGCAGATAAAGGATTAATTGCGTTGTATATTGATAAACGTGATGACATAAAGGAGGACAAATTGTTTATGGAAATTGATACAGACTCGGGGAAAAGAGGTTATGTTTTATTTGAAAAACCATTTTTGGTAAAATCCACAAATTTAACTCCCGGCATAATAACTGTAGATATATTGTCTTATTTAATGTCATGGCAGGTTCTTAACCCGGATGAATACTCAAATTATTTGAAGAAAAAGGGTATTTTGCATTCTGCAGGAAGAGGGTGGTACTCATTGCTTGGTGATAAACTGTATCTGGATAGAGAACCTGTAAGAGAAGTTGTGTCAATTATCCGTGATAACTTTCCGGGGTTAAAATTTTCATGCTGGAGTACAGAACAACTCAAAGATTTTTTTCTTCATATTCCATTTGACTTTTTGACTTTTGTTTATGTAGAGAGAGAATTTATGGAATATGTGAGAGAACTTCTTGAGGAGAGGAAATATACAGTATATAAAAATCCCTCCCAGAAAGAAGCGGGGAAGTTTATAAGTGTAAAAGAAAGAACTATAATACTGAGACCCTTTGCACGGATTCGAAATGAAATGACTGAATTTGCGAGTATTGAGAAAATTCTTGTAGATCTTTACCGTGAAATTTACAGGCTCAATCTTATGGATATGGAAGAGTACAAAAATATTTTGCAGAGTGTGGCCAGGAATTACGTGATAAATATGAGTAAGTTTTTAGACTATGCTTACGAGAGAAAAATGAAAAAAACTTAAAGTCTCTTCTCCAAGAGTTAAGTATTATACCTATGCGACATTTTTACAAAAAGCCGCAAAGGTAAAATAATGATTAAAAAATCTTGTTTTGAAGAAGATTGGATACGAAGAGTTGCAAAAGAGCAGAAGTATGATCCTACACTCGTTGAGAAAGTGATATATGCTTCCAACTTCTTGGCAAGTTAATTGAAAAAGGAATTAACCTGATTTTTAAGGGAGGGACAAGTATTATTCTTCTTTTAGGAGAAGAATTCAAAAGACTTTCGATTGATATTGACGTAATTTTTCTGGAACAAAACTTAAATTTACCTACGATATTTAATGAAATTGTTAATGAAACTCCATTTGTGGAGTGGGAAGAGGATGTCAGGAGAAGTTCCGGTCGTTTGAAGCATTATAAATTTGAAGGTTCTCTCGTAGAACTTTAAAATTAATCCAGAATCTGCAGTTATGGAAAGAGTAATTATAAAAGATACGTCAAAGGAACTTGTGCATTGCATCATAGGTATTCGTGCAGGCTGGAGACATGAGCCTCCAGGCAGAAGGGGAATTACCCATTTTCTTGAACACGGTATTTTTCTGGGTAATGAAGAATATCCCAATCCTGATGAAGTAGCCCACAGGTATGGTGTGGAGATCAATGGTATAACTCTTCCGGAACATACTCTCTTCTACTTTACTTCTTTAAAAGAGGATTACCCCAGAATTCTGCAATGTCTCTTATCTATTATTTTTCATCCAGATCTGGAAGAGGAAAAACTGGAGGAGGAAAAGAAAAAGGCAATACTTACAGCAATAGTTCAGGAGTCAGACTATACCCCCTGGGAACTTGCATATGCCTGGGGAGAAAATCTTGTGTTTAATTGGGATTTTAAATTGAGTCTTGGGAGAGAAGAAGACCTTGTTCCAATGGGAACCAGGGAGCTCAGGGAATGGCATTCAAAATATTATCATCAGGAAAATTGCTTTATGTTAATTTTTGGTGATGTAAAAGATAGAGAGATTGATAATATAATCGCAAAAGCGAGGATAAAATCAGATGGTGAAATCCCGTCGCCGTTTTTGATCCCCTGGAAGGAAAAGGAAGTTAAGATAAAAAAGGATACAGTAAATGTGGAAATGGTATACGGGTTTAAGATAACCGAGTTTGATGTTAGCCTTGAGCTAGTGAGTCAATTATTTGGAAGCTGTCACGGAATGTTAGAGGAGTGGGACACTGCCTTTGACAAATATGTATATATGAAAGAGACAAAAATGAAATGGAATTTAAAAGAAGGTGGCCTGTTTTTCTATTTTGGTGCTACTTCACATGGAAATGCCATGAGAATCGATGAGATGTTCTGGGACATACTTAACAATGTAAAAATTATACCTGAGAGGGTGGAGCTTGCCAAAAAGTTGAGTTTGATAGAGGCTTTGAAAATGAAGGAAGGGGGAGAAAGAGGACTATTCAGATTTTTCCATTGCAATCCACGACTCTATTCAGGCGGTTTTAAAGAATATGTGGAAAAGCTAAACAGAGTCACACTTGAGGATATTATTAAAGCAAAAGATAAACATTTGATACCGGATAACTGTTTTAAGGCTTTTGTCGGGGATGTTTAGTTTTATTCCTTATTCCCCCCATGAGACAAACCTATCGGTAACACCTTCAGCAAAAGTTACCTGAGTGAGCCCTGTACCATCAGCATTTATAACGTATGGGAAACAAAATCTTCTTCTGGAAGATTAAATAGAAACTTACTCCCGTCCGGAGAACGTGTCAGGAAGAGGCTTGTGGTCTTGTCCAGGATATGCCACTCCTTGGAGCCGCTTATATGAAATGAAGCAACTGTTATAAGCCCAGTTTCATCGATATTTACTTCCATTAATTCAGCGGTTTTATAAGTCCATGACGTATCCCTCTCTACACAGAAAAAAGCGATTTTTTACCATCTATTGAAAATACAGGTGAATCAAGATAGCAGTTTGAAGGTTGGGGCACAATGAGAGTAAGGTTCGAGCCGTCATTTTCCATTATGTATAATCCACAACATTGAGAGACATAAGCAATCTTGCCCTGTGGTGAAACTGTTACAGCTCCTGTTGGCGTAATTATTTTTCTGGACTCGCCGACAGTGAATTCTCTGATAAATGTTAAATCTGTGGCATTGGGAATTGCAGATTGTGAATACAACCGCGGTGGGGTACAAGTATTCCAAAAAATAATTTACTGCCATCTGGCGACCAAGATGGAAATCTTTCATGGCATTCCATTTCTGTGATGATTTGTATATTATTTCCATCAATATCCACAGTGTAGACGTCATAATTTGGGGTAGATCCTGAGTATTTCGTGAAAGCTATCTTTTCTCCGTTGGGTGACACCCAGTAGGCTGTGCTAAGAGCATAATCAAATTCCCAGCTCTTCCGCTGGTCAAGGTCAACTACATAGCAGCCTGAATATTCTCCAGGATAGGGCCCAATCCGTTCAAAAACAATGATACCATTGCCAAGCACTTTGTAAAGAATAGAGTCAGTCAGAGGGGGAAGTTCCTGTTCTTGAGGTTCGATTATTTCTTTCTTGCTGCAGGAGATAAGGAGAAATAAGGCGGAAAACAGAAGGAAAATCACTTGCTCCATTTGGAAGAGCCTTGTTGTTTTCATATTATTCCCCCCCTTATGTGTTGCAAATTTGTTTATAGAATCATCTTTTTTAATAATTTTTGCTACTCTGAGATTTTAATTACAAACGAATCCCAAGGCACATTTAAACTTTTTGATTTTAATTTCCCCTTCTTCTTACGCTCCATATTCCATACCATGTAGCGGAGGAACCTGAAAGTCAAGTCTTTAAATGAACTTTTCCACTAAAAAGTTTGAAACAGCCCTTAAAAGGGTTTCCCTTATAAAGTTTCAAAAGAAATAATTTTTATCCTGTATTTGAATTTATCTGTATAAATGTGTTCTTCCTCTGTTTCAAGCTCGCCAATCTGATTATCAAATGGGTCGGAACGCCAGAATTTCTTGGGAGGAGTAAAATCTGCCATGTATTCAGAATTTGCCACCATTCTGAATCCATCCAGGTGCCCGAAATAGAATTCATTCACCCATTCTGGTTTGTCGGAGGTTATATTACCAAAGGATAAATCAACAGGAAGCCAGCCATAGGGTTTCACATAGAAAAATGCCCAGTCGTGAGGAGAACCAAACATGGGATGAGCGTACCACCCAGATTGCCATTTTGCAGGTATACCAGCGATTCTACACATTGCGATGAATAACAGTGCCTGAGCGCCGCAGTCACCTTTCAGGTTGGTGGCAACAAAAAGAGGTATATTATCGTAAAGCGCATAAGGGTGCATATAAGAATATCTTACATTGTGAGTGATCCACTTATAAATACGTTGAGCTTTTAAATATGTGTTCGTTTCATTCCTTGTTATTTCTTCTGTAAGTTGTTTTAAATACGGTGAAAAGACGATATGTGGTGGACGCTCTTCTAGATATTGCCTCAGGTTTTCGTCCCAACCCGCTTCTACATCTTCTGGTTTTACATTGAAGAATATTTCCATGATTTTATAGCGGAAACGTACACTGAATTTTAAACCCTTTCGGTTTTCATCTTCCATATAAATAGTTCTTTGGCTGCTTCCAGCAGGTGAGATGAAGAAATCTTTGTGGCTAGTCTGAATCAATTCTACATCAAGAAGCTGGTCTGCAACGTTGGGATATGGCAACCAGCATCTCACCTTTCTACCCTTTATTTTTTCGGTTTGTGGTATTACTTCTATCTCAGCAGTAACTGTGTAAGTTCTAGGTTTATCTCCATCCAGCAACTCTTTAATTCTTTTGTACAGTATTTGCCTTGCTTTCTCTCGTTTTTTGTTAGGTTTTACTCTTTTGCGGTACTCGGGACGGGCAAATATAAGATTTTCTATAAATCTACTCTCAAATTTTCGTTTACCTTCAACAGTTATGTAATCAAGTAGACCTTCCTCTAAAAGTGCCCTGTATTCTCTGTTTGTGAAATTCTTAATAGTTTTGAAGAGCTGTTTTATAGCCTTTTTCTCATTGTAGGGATAATTCTTTATGAGGCGTTCTATTCTTTCAAGCTCATACTCAAGGCGTTCTTTTAACGGTGAGGGTAAGTTTGATTGTAATCTCTTATAGATTAGACTCTTTGCTCCTTTAAAATTTCCAAGTTTTTCTTCCCTTTCTATCTCTTCGGGTAGGGGGACTGTCAAAAAATGCACAATGGAACCTCCTGCTTTCGAGTCTTCTTAATCTACTATCAACTCATTTCTTTAAGCACCTTTATCGCACGTTCCACATCTTCCTCATTCACATCCTTATGTGTAACGAAGCGAATTCTACCTGGACCAAATGGAAGGGCAAGAACACCCTTTTCCGCCATTTTCTTACATACTTCTTCGGGGTCTCTTTCACTTTCGACAATTACAATATTTGTCTCCACATCATCGGGATTAATTTTAAAGAAGGGAATTTCAGCGAGTCTTTCTGCAAGTTTTTTTGCATTTAAGTGATCTTCTGCAAGTCTTGAGACCATGTTCCTGAGGGCATAAATGCCGCAGGCAGCGAGTACACCAACCTGTCTCATCCCACCACCGAGCATTTTCCTGACACGGCGAGCCTTTTCTATGAAGTCTTTTGAACCACAGAGTATTGATCCCACCGGACAGGACAATCCTTTGGAGAGACAGAACATCAGAGAATCCACATGTTTTGTGAACTCCTTGACATCTCTTTTCAAAAATATAGCAGCATTGAATATCCTTGCACCATCGAGGTGTACCGGTAGGTTATGCTCTTTTGCTACCTTGCTCACCTCTTCGAGATATTCTGGTGGTAGTGCTTTTCCTCCCCAGTAGTTGTGGGTGTTTTCGAGACAGACCAGTGAGGTCCTTGCTCTGTGCTCCGTTTGAAATCTTATGCTTTTTCGTAAATCTTCTGGGTCAATCATCCCTCGATTACTCTTAACAGGGCGGGGCATAACTCTTGAAATTACGGCCAGATGGGCGGTCTCAGAATTATACAGATGGGACATCTCCTCAACGATAACTTCAGTACCTTCTTCAGCCCAGACTCTCACCGCAATGGCATTTCCCATGGTTCCAGAGGGAACAAAAAGGCAAGCTTCGAAACCTGTAATATCTGCAGCAAGTTTCTCCAGTTCCTTTGTTGTGGGGTCATCACCAAGAACATCATCTCCCACAGGGGCTTTAACCATGGCCTCATACATTTCTTTTGTGGGTTTAGTAACAGTGTCACTCCTGAAATCCGATATTTTCATGGTTTCCTCCTTCTTTTCTAATTTCAGTGAAATTTTATAATAGTGGGTATGAAATGTAAAGGAAAAATTAAGGAGAAAATGTCTCCAGAAACTCCAGAATTATGGGTGATAATTTCTCACCCTTGTTGTGAAAAACATGGTTTTCACCGGAGAGGATTGCTAATTTATGAGGGGATTTCAGCCTTTTATCAAGAATAAGGCAGTTTTTTGTACCAACTACATTGTCCTGGTCACCGATTATAATAAGCACAGGAATATCCAGAGCCAGAGCATATTTCATAATATCATGCTCTTCCATATCCTCAAAATATGTCCTACTCAGCCTCCTCTTTCTACCATGAGAGTCTGTAAATTCGATGTAGCCATCGTTTTCAAGGCGTTCAAATTGTTTCAATGTGAATCCATGATCAGTAGGGCTGAGGAGTGGGGCAAGCAGGATAAGATAATCAAAATTGTAGTATCTGTTATATTCAATGATGGATATTGCTGCCCCCATACTGAAACCAATAACACATATATTCTCGATATCTTCATTTCCTTCAAGGAATTGGATGGCACTTTTCAGATCCTTAACATAGTGAGACCATGTCCTTTCTTCAAATCTCCCTTCACTCTCACCATTCCCAGAAAAATCAAATCTAAGGGTAAGAAAACCATTCTCTTCAAGTGTTTCCCCAAGTTCAGGGATAAAGTTGGTGTCTTTGCTGCCGGTGTATCCATGGCATATGATGACGCCGGTATTCCCAATTTTTTCCGGGAAGTGAAGAATACCGGCAAGTCTTAATCCATCACTACTCCTGAAGAAAACCTTTTGTTTCATGCTGAAAATATTCATTGAATGCAAATATACTGAATATACCACCAGTATGTAAGAACATGACCCGCCTGTAGCCCCTCTCCTTTATGTGCTGTAACATGCCGTGAAAAGCCTTGCCAGTGTATACCGGATCAAGAATTATTCCGTATTTTGCAATTCTTGATATGGTCTCTATCTCCTCAGGATATGGTATTGCATAGCCTTTTCCAATAAAACCATCAAGGAATTCTACCTCCTGTGCTCTTGCATCCACTTTTGCATCGTAGAGTTCTTCGAAATCTTCCACTATTTTGTTTATCTTGTTTGTAAAATATTCAATGGTATCCACTACCAGAACACCCACAAGTTTTATCTTCACGTTGTGAAATTCTTTTCCAATAAGCAACCCTGCTCCAGTACCTCCGGAACCTGTTGCAAAATAAAGAGCCTCAATTTTTTCTTTCTCGATGACTTCTTTTAATTCTTTCATAGCATCCACATACCCCCAGGCCCCCAGTGCATTTGAACCACCTTCAGGAACAATGTATGGGTTGAATCCCTCTTTTAAAAGCTCCTTTCTCCACTCTTCCATATAATGTTCTACATTTTTGAACTGTTCTCTTGTGATGAATTTAAAGCGCGCACCGAACAATAAATTCAAAAAGAAATTTCCCTGCGGAGGTAAAACAGGTTCCCCCCTTGCCATCACAAAGGGCCGTAGGCCCAATTTTATTGCAAGGTAGGTGGTGGCCCTGGTGTGGTTGGATTGGACACCACCACAGGTTATGACAGAATTATACCCCTTGTCCAGGGCATCTTTCAAAAGATATTCAAGCTTCCTTACTTTATTGCCTGAACAGAGAAGTCCTGTTTCATCATCTTTTTTGACAAATATCTCAACACCATCAATGTTTAACCTTTCTACAGGAGTGGGTCTTGAGAACAAATTGAGTTTCGGGGGTTTCTTCATCCCAGGATTTTACCCTTCCACCACTTTTCGCCCTTTACAAGCCTTGCCATCTTTACCAGATTTTCACCTAGAAATCTCGCGTACTGGATTGCATCTTCATCTTCTTCCACGTTAAGAAACCCCACGCTATAGGTAAAAGCATAAGGTGGAAAGATGAAGCCCATATCATTGAGAGTTGCCATGAGTGGCATTATGCTCTGCATGGCACCATCCTCTTTACCTGTTGCTACAAACCCCGCCACCTTACCGTCAAGGAGTTTTCCCTGATTCTCGAGACAAGTCAATCTATCAATAAAGTTCTTAAGCAATCCCGAAGGAGCAAACCACCATACAGGGGTCACCAAAACCAGAATATCGCTTTCCAGAAGCAAAGGGAAGAGCTCTACCATGGAATCTTTGAGTTCCCCTTCGGTACAGGTTTTCAGGTTACATTTTTCCGGCTCTAAGGTTGCACAACCTTTACAGGGCTTTATTTCTTGGTCATATAGGTGGATTATTTTTAACTCTGCGCCATTCTTGTTCAGGGCATTGATAACGTGTTTTGCCAAGGTCATGGATATACCTTCTTTATGGGGAGAACCGTTGATTAGGAGTGCCTTTATTTCACTCATGTTTCAAAACCTCTTTTTCATACTGAATAATTTTCTTAATGCCTTCCCATGCAAGGTCCAGGAGTTTATTTAATTCATCCTTTGTAAGTGGTCTTTTTTCTCCTGTTCCCTGAATATCAACAATTCTTCCGGATTCTGTCATGGAAACATTCATGTCAACCTCTGCTCTTACATCCTCTTCATAAGATAAGTCAAGAACATACTCTCCATCAACTATACCCACGGATACAGCGCCAATATATTCTTTAATGGGATTCTCTTTGATTAATCTATTTTTCAACATGTATCTTATGGCATCATACAAAGCACAGAATCCCGCGTTGATAGCAGCAGTTCTTGTCCCCCCGTCGGCCTGTAATACATCACAGTCTATAATAATGGTAAAATTATCAAGTTTTGTGAGATCCAGTATTCCCCTTAAGCTTCTTCCTATTATTCTTGATATTTCAATGGATCTGGAGTCTGGTTTTCCGGCCCTTGATTCCCTCACCTTTCTTTCAGGGGTCGCACGAGGAATCATGGCATATTCTGCAGAAAGCCAGCCCTGTCCGCTGCCTCTCAACCAGTTGGGTACTTTATCCTGAACAGTTGCAGTACATAGGACTTTTGTATTGCCCATCTCTATAAGAGCTGACCCCTCAGGGTCCTTAAGGAACTTTCTTACAATTTTTATAGGTCTCAATTCGTTTTTTTGCCTTTCCATATCACATCCTCTCCGGTGCTGTTACACCTATCAAGTTGAGACCATTTTTGACCACAGATTTTACAGCATAGGAAAGAAGAAGTCTGGCCTCTGATAAATCCTTATCATCGGTAACAATCCTGATTTTTTGGTAATAGTTATGGTAGAGTTCAGATATTTCCAGCAAATATCTTACAAGTAAGTGGGGTTCAAGGGTTCTTGAGACTGCCTCCAGTATATCTGGAAAATAGAGGATTTTTCTCATCAGTGAACGTTCTTCGGGCATTGTGAGTTTTCTGTAGTTACCATTTTTATATGTAAGTCCTTTTCCTCCGGCAAAATCTAAAAGACTTTCAATTCGGGCGTGAGAATACTGGACATAGTAAACAGGATTTTCACTTCCTATTGTCTTGGCAAGGTCAAGATCAAAATCGAGGTGTGCGCTGACCGTTCTCATAAGGAAAAAGAATCTTGCTGCGTCCACACCGACTTCATCTAATAGCTCGTCCATGGTGTAAAATTCACCTTTCCTTTTAGACATTCTGACCCTTTCCCCACCCTTTATAATGTTGACCTGCTGGATAATAAGCACTTTAAATTTTTCGTCATCGATTCCAAGGGCTTCAAGCCCTGCCTCCATCCTTTTTATATATCCATGATGGTCTGGTCCCCATATATCTATCAATAAATCATAACCCCGAGAATGTTTGTGAAGGTGATAGGCAAGGTCAAAGAAAAAGTAGGTTGGTTCTCCAGTGCGTCTTATTAAAACTCTATCCTTTTCATCTCCAAATTGGGTAGATTTGAAAAATATGGCCCCTTCCTCTTCGTATATCAACCCTTTATCTTCCAGTATTTTCCTGACTTGCTCTGGAAAGTGAGAGGCTCTTATCTCCGATTCTTTTATCACGTTATCAAATTTTACTCTGAACCTTTCAAGGGTTTTCATCTGCATGGAGTGAAGTCTTTCAACAGCGTACCGCCCAGCGTTTTCTATTTCTCCTTTTTCAATTATTTCTTTAGCTATATCTATTAGATATTCTCCAGGATATCCATCCTCCGGAAATTCTACCTCTTCTCCCTTAAGCTCTTTAATTCTTGCAAGTACTGATTCCTCAAGCCGCTGAAACTGTCCTCCAGCATCATTAACGTAGAATTCTGAATCCACACTAAAACCGGAAAAGGACATAATTCTTTTGAGAGAATCTCCCACTGTAGCTGCTCTGGCATTGACTACCACTAGGGGCCCTGTGGGATTTGTAGATACAAATTCCAGGTTCACTCTCTTGTCCTGACCGTAATTGTTCTTTCCAAAATCATCGGGCTTGCTTCGTATATAATCCAGAATCTCGCCCAGCGAGGTGGAGGAAATTTTTATATTTAAAAATCCTCCAGCTACTTCAAGGGCTTCTATTTCTTTTTCAAATTTCTCTTGAAGTCTAAGTGATATTTCATCTCCTATCTCTTTGGGTGATTTTCCCAGTTGTTTTGCCAGTTTAAACAGAAAATTTGTGGTGTAATCCCCAAAGGATTCCTCCTTTGGTTCCTCGAGAATAATCTCCAGCTCTATATCAAACAGCTCCTTGGTTATATCCTTGATGGTATCTTCAATTTTCTTCTTTAAACTCTCCATCGTATCTCACCCTTGGTGCATCTCCCCAGAGTTCTTCAAGACTGTAAAATTCTCTTGCTTCTTTAAGCATGATATGTACAATAAAAAATCCGTAATCCATTAAAATCCATCTGGAATGTCTGTGCCCCTCTATATGATGAGGTAAAAGACCTCTTTTTGCAAACTCTCCCTCCACATATTCTTCCATGGAGAGTATATGATCGTGGGTGTGTCCCGTGACAATAATAAAATAATCTGTTATTTCAGGTATAAGTTCGCGCATATCAAGTATGAGGATATCCTCCCCTTTTTTATCATTGAGAAATTTTACACAATTCTTTACACTTTCTGGTAATTCCATACTATGCTCCTTCTCCGATTTTTAAAAGTTCTCTGGCATATTTTATTGATGAATCGGTGATTTTTTCTCCTGCCAGCATTCTCGCGACCTCTTTGACCCTCTCCTCCCCCTGAACTTCCTTCATGGTAATTGTTGTGGTTTTATCCATAATTTTTTTCACAACAAAATGGCGATCCCCAAAAATTGCAATCTGAGGGAGGTGGGTTATAACTATAAGTTGTCTTCTTCTCGAAATTTTTTTCATTTTTTTACCTACTATTTCCGCAATTTTTCCCCCTATGCCGGCGTCTGCTTCATCAAATACCAGCGTTGGAACTTTATCCACTTCACTTAATACGGTTTTTATTGCCAGCATTACCCTGGAAAGCTCCCCTCCTGACACAATTTTATTAAGGGGTTTTGGGGGCTCTCCCGGGTTTGTGCTTATGTAAAACTCCACATCATCCATTCCCTTTTCATCAATCTCTCTTTTGTTAGTGATTATTTCAAATCGGGCCTTTTCCATGCCAAGAGTGTGGAGTTCGCCGCTAATTTGGTTCTCCAGGGATTTTTTTACTTTTTTTCTCTTCTCACTGAGAAGAGAAGCCTTTTCATATAATTTTTTCTCCGCTTCTTTCAGTTCTTTCTCCTTTTGTTCAATTCTTTCGTCGAAGCTTTCGATTTCATTCAGGGTATTTTCGATGACATCAATCTCGTCCACAAGTTCTTCGATTGTTTTCCTGTATTTTGCCTTTAGTTGATTCAGAAAAGTTAATCTATTTCTAAGTGATTCCAACTCCACGGGATCATAATAAAGCCCTTTTTTATATTCAAGGAGACTCCTCCATAATTCCTCTATTTCAGTTAAAAGAGAAGCTATAACTTCTCTTTCTGCCTTCAGCCTGGGATCTATTTTTTCCCCTTCTTCCAGAGTATGTAGTGACCTTGATAATTTGTCATAGACGGTCTCTTCACCTTCATAGAGTTCATCCAGTACTTCTTTTATGCTGGCTTCCAGCTTTTCAAAATTAGAAAGAACCCTCACCCTCTCTTCAATTTCCTGTTCTTCTCCCTTTTTTAATTCAGCCTTTTTTAATTCATTGAGTTTATATCTCAAAAATTCTTCCTTTTCCCTTACTTCATCAGCTTCTTTCTTCAGAGCGTGAAGTTCCTCTTGAAGGGTTTTTACCTTTAGAAATATTTCTTTTACCTCTTCCCTCAGTTCCATGAGTTCTCCATAGTCATCGAGGAAATCTACATGAGTCCGTGGATCTAACAATATCTGATGAGAATGCTGGCCGTGAAGTTCAACCAGTGGTGATGTAAACTCTTTAAGAAAACCTGCCGGAACCTGAACAGAGTTTATATAACTTCTGGATTTTTTCTGTGCAGGCTCTAAAACTCTTCTGATAATCAATTCTTTATCAGTTTCTATTCCCAGCTCCTCAAGAATCTTTTTACTTTCTTCTGGAGGCTTGAGAGTAAGGACAATCTCCACCTTCTTCTCAGGAAGAAGACTCCAATCCACACGTTCTCCAAGAGCCAGATTCAATGATCCGATAATCAAAGATTTACCAGCACCGGTCTCTCCGGTGATTATGTTTAAACCTGGGTGAAATTCGATTTCCAGGTCCTTAACAAAAATGTAATTTTTAACCCTTAGACTGGTAATACCCATTATCCCCAGGATAATTTGTTCCTGAGAATACTGAAGTAGGGCGGCGTTCTTTTAGTCTTAACGATTTTAATTTTTTCATCTGCAGGAACAATCTGAATTGTCTCATTCTGGGTAAGGTTAATATTCTCCTGTCCATCTGCGGAAAGGAGCATTTTTTCACCCTTGGAAGATACCTGTATATTAAGAATTACGTCAGAGGGTAATATAACAGGCCTCATGGAGAGTTTATGAGGACATATTGGTGTCACAGCTATAACCTCCATACGTGGATAAAGTATAGGACCTCCAGCGGCAAGATTATACGCTGTAGATCCCGTGGGCGTGGAAACTATTAAACCATCTCCTTTGAATTTGTAAAGTAATTCATCATTAACCCTTACCTCAATGTTTATCATTCTGGAAGAACCTGTGAGTATGATTGTGATATCATTCAGTGCCAGGAAATGTTTATCCCCCTTGATGGCCTTAATTGCGAACCTTTCCTCGATCTCGTATTCGTTGTTTTTTATATCTTTAATTACCTCTTCTATTTCCTCAGGTCGAAACACGGTAAGGAAGCCGAGTCCGCCAAGATTTACACCTATAACTGGCTTACCGTGGGAATGTCTTGCAGTTCTCAGGAATGTTCCATCACCACCCAGAGTTACTAAGAAATCAACATGCTCAGCAAGTTTGTCAAAGGAGAGAATCCTGCGGTTGGTGGAAAGAAATGGAGATAACTCTTCTGAGAAAATGGATTCCCTCTCATTTAAAAGTGATTGTAGAAGACTTATGGTTTTTTTGATGTCTTCTTTATTAGGATTTCCAGTTATCCCAAAAATCAACTTTTTGCCTTTCTCCTTTGAAATTGCATCCAGTCAACCACCAGGGCTGCAACAACAAAAATTGAGGAATAGGTACCTATAATCACACCTATAGCAAGCGCAAAGGCGAAATCAAATATCACTGGACCGCCGAAAATGAGAATTGATAAGAGAACCAGCAAAGTGGTAAAGGAAGTAATAATTGTACGTGAAAGGGTATCGTTTACCGCACGGTTAAATATTTCCTCTACTTTCCCGTAAGGTATTACCTTTCCAAACTTCTTCAGATGTTCCCTTATCCTGTCAGAGATCACAATGGAGTCGTTTATCGAATAACCGAGAATGGTAAGTAGTGCTGCAACTATGGGTATGGTAATTTCTTTCCCGAGGAGTGTATAAATACCTATGGTTATAAAAACATCATGGAATAGTGCTATAATAGCACCAAGGCCAAATTTAAAATCAAATCTGAACCAGATATAAAGGAGCATAAGTACAAGCCCTACAAAGATTGCAACAAATGCCTTCTTCTGTAATTCCTTACCGACACTGGGCCCAACAGTTTCATTTCGTTCGAGGTTTACTGCAAGACCTGTTGCCTTTGACAGGGAGCTGACTATCTCATCTGCATCACTTTCCACATGGTATTTGATAATATAAGTGTTTGCATCTCCAAAGGATTGAATCTCAGCATTTAAGCCAATGTCCGAGATAGTTTTTCTGACGTCTGCGATATCCAGCGCTTTTTCAAACCTGACCTGAATAAGAGTTCCTCCTGTAAAATCAATCCCGTATTTGAATCCTCCCCTTGCAATAATTCCTATAATACCAATGATTATCAAAATTAAAGAAAAAATATAAGCCTTCTTTCTATTCCCAAGGAAATTAATGTTTGGATTTCTGAATATGGCTATCATTTTTCTTCTCCTTTATATTTTAATGGTTTTCGCCCGTTTTACCACAAGGAAATAATCGAATATAATTTTTGTCACAAATATAGCTGTGAAGAAGCTCACGATTATTCCAAGAGAAAGAGTGGTTCCAAAACCCCGGATGGGCCCAGTTCCGAACCTTAAGAGAACAAGTGCAGCAATTAAGGTAGTAAGATTAGCATCAAAGATGGTGATAAGGGCCCTGTGATATCCAGCGTCCACTGCATTCTTGGGTCTTTTCCCAGCCCTCAGTTCTTCTCTTATCCTTTCAAAAATCAGTACATTTGCATCAACTGCCATACCCACAGTTAAAATCAAACCAGCCATACCAGGGAGTGTTAATGTAGCGTGCAGAGCTACAAGAGCCCCAAGGATAAGTATAATATTTAATACCAGCGCAAGATCTGCAATTAGTCCTGAAAGATTATAATATATAACCATGAAGATCATAACCAGTATTAGACCCACCATGAGAGCCTTTATTCCTTTACGTACAGAGTCTCTTCCCAAGAGAGGTCCCACGGATCTCTCCTCAACAATTTTGACAGGTGCAGGAAGTGACCCTGCTCTGAGTATAACAGCCAGTTCTTTGGCTTCATCCATCGTAAAATTGCCCCTTATGATTGCATCGCCGGTTGGTATTCTTTCATCTATAAAAGGTGCAGATTGAACTACATTGTCCAAGACTATTGCCAGCTGTCTTCCTATATTTTTCCCTGTAATATATGCAAATTTAGCTGCTCCCTTCTTATCAAAGTGAAGTTCAACAATGGGCTTACCCTGATACGCAGGGTCCTGCCCTTGATAAATGGTATGCCTGGCTGATTTCAAATAAGCACCGGTTAATTCTGGTTTAGCTTTAACTAAATAAAGGGGTCTTAATTTTTCTCCCTCTCCTGTTATTTCTGTTTTACCCCACATGA
>Ga0190304_1000140_pt1 | contig 32963 bp, 32 predicted proteins | sample 48700712_MG_FD_161670 | JGI IMG/M metagenome (GOLD analysis project Ga0190304, IMG submission 161670) | Hydrothermal vent sediment bacterial communities from Southern Trench, Guaymas Basin, Mexico - 4870-07-1--2_MG | ecosystem: Environmental > Aquatic > Marine > Hydrothermal vents > Sediment ...
GGACCCTGAGGGGAACAAACTTGCTGAAATAAAGTACGGTTACAGTGATGAGGAATGCAGGATGCCGGATAGATTAAAGGATTTTTTCAAAGACCGATTTTATTTAGACCTATCTAAAGGAACGCTCACCTCTGAAGCAGGTTTTTCAAAAACCAACCACGATGTTTTTACATACACCCTTTTGTACGAGTACAGGGATGGATTCCTTTCAATCATAAGGAAAAAGGAGGGAGAGAATGATTGATGTCTTGAAGAAGATTCCTCTCTTTGAGAACCTTACTGATGAGGAACTCACCCTTTTATCATCATTCATTGAGGAAAAGTCCTTTGAACCTGAGGAGAGGATATTTACCGAAGGAGACCCTGGTGATGGAATCTACATCATCCAGAAGGGAAGGGTAAGAATCAGCATCCTCCTTCCCGGTATAGGCGAGGAACTCCTTGCACTACTCCGTAATGGAAGCCATTTCGGTGAAATGGCTGTTATAGAGGACAAACCCAGGTCCGCATCTGCCATAGCAGATGAGAATACAAAGTGCCTCTTTATCCCAAAGAAAAAATTCCTCCAGTTCCTCAACCAGAATATTGAGATTGAGAACAAAATTTTGAAGGGGCTTTTACAGGAGTTGTCATCAAGGCTCAGAAAAACAGACAACAAGTTGAAGGAGATACTCCTACTTATAAAATCCTTTTGACAGTGTGAACCTCAAAGTTAAGGGCAATTCCTCATGTAAAGAAAGGGAAAAACCTGTTCTGATTTGATTGGTTCTAAGTCCAATACCAGAGGTAAATGCCCCATTATTCAGACCTATTGAGGCAAAACCCCAGCCAAGAAAATCCCATCCAATACCAAGATGGGGGGAAACCCCCATCTCATCAATAATGGATTCAACAGAAATTCTGAATGTTCCAGCCCCGGTATCAAAGTGATAAGTTCCACCAATATCAAACCGCGGTGGTATCTTCTCTATAAGATTCTCCCAGAAGATGGGGGTATATGATACATCCCTTATGGTTAAACCAAATTCTACATTTTTTAATTTATAGAATAAACCAAAGTCAAAACCCGCCCCAATACCCCTGTATTCACCCAGAACCTGATAAAGGAATTTAACATTAAATCCAGTATAAAGTCTCCCTGTTTTCCTTGAAAGACCAATAATGAGTAAAGACTGGTGTGAGGTAAAATAGACAATCTTCGTAGAATCTAAATCCTCACCAGGGTCCAGGAGACCATTGCCATTCTCATCTATCAGTGTATTCCTTGTATCCTCTATGTCGGGAACCTGATTGTAAAGTAAGGCAAAACCAAGGGACCTGTTTCCCCTTTTCATGCCACCATTTATTGCAATGCTTCTGGAAAGTCCGAGGAAGTTGAGGGCACCGTGAATGGATATTGAAGTGGGATTAAGGGAGGAAGATACAGGATTGTCAAAAACAGAAAGGGGATGGGAGGTTCTTATACCCCCCATCCCAAGATTCTCTGCATCCATAAAAAGATTCTGGTAATCACCGGAGAGAACAGAAAGAAACAGAAAAATCATTTATTTTCTTCCATCTCTCTCTTCCTCTCGGCAATTATCTTCTCCGCTATATCATGCGGAACCTCTTCGTAAAAGGCAAACTTCTGGGTAAATGTCCCCTTACCCTGGGTTATGGATCTCAGCGTGTTTGAATATTTATACATCTCGGCCTCAGGGACATATGCCCTGACCCTCTGATACTTACCCACTCTGTCCATACCCAGAATCTTTCCTCTCCTTGAATTGAGGTCACCTATAACATCACCCATGTACTCCTCAGGGACAAAGACCTCAACCTCAAGTATGGGTTCAAGGAGAACAGGCTTTGCCTTTTCCATTGCATTCTTGAACGCCATTGATGCAGCAATCTTGAAGGCAATATCAGAGGAATCAACAGGATGGAATGAACCGTAATAAACCGTCGCCTTCAGGTCAATCACAGGGTATCCAGCAAGGAAACCCTGCTCCATTGCCTCCTTAACGCCTTTTTCCACAGAAGGAATATACTTTGATGGTATCACACCACCAACAATCTCATCCACAAACTCAAATCCCTTTCCCCTCTCAAGAGGCTCAATCCTCAGATACACATCACCATACTGCCCCCTCCCACCCGTCTGCTTTTTGTACTTGCCCTGTGCCTCTGCCTTTGCCTTTATTGTCTCCCTGTAATGAATCCTTGGTTTCTCTGTATCCACTTCAACACCGAACTTCCTCTTCAATCTGTTTATTATCACATCAAGGTGTTGTTCACCAAGACCTGAGATTAAAGTCTGTTTTGTCTCAACATCAAAGGTATGGTGGAAGGTTGGGTCTTCATCGTGCAGTCTTGCCAATCCATTTGAGACCTTATCCTCATCACCCTTTGATTTGGGAACTATAGCAACAGAGATGAGGGGTTCAGGGAATTTAATAAGGTCTTCCAGTTTAACAGGGTCAGAAGGAGATGCAAGGGTATGGGTTGTCTTGGTCTCTTTAAGTTTAACAAGTGCACCTATTGACCCTGGCTCAAGTTCCTTTGTATCAGTCCTATCTTTTCCTTTGAGTAAAAACACCTGATTTATTTTTTCCTCTTTACCTGTGGTTGTGTTCAAGAGGGTCTCCCCTGACTTCAATGTGCCCCTGAATACCCTTACAAGGTTCATTACACCAACATGGGGTTCAAACACCGTCTTGAACACATAAGCAACAACAGGTCCATCAACCGATTTCAGGTCATCAGGGAGTTTGACCTCAGAAGGGGATGGGAACAGTGTCTCAAAGTAGTAAAGCACGGGGTCAATACCTATGAGTGATAGTGAATCACCTGCAAAAACAGGAAAGACATTACCCTCCTTGAATCCTTTACTCAAGGCGTTCTGTATCTCTTCCCCCGTTATCTCCTCCTCATTTATAAACTTCTCCATCAGTGTCTCGTCTGATTCTGCAATGGCCTCAACAAGTTTATCCCTGAACTCCTGAACATTTTGCTTCATATCATCAGGAATATCCATCTCACCATCCGGTGTGAAAGCCTTCATCTGGAGTATGTCAATAACCCCTTTCACATTTGGGGCCTTCCCGAGTGGAATGGTAATGGGAAGAAGACCATCTCCTATATCTGACTTCAACTCGTTGTAAACTTTTTCAAAATCAACATTTTCCTTGTTTATCTTTGAAATAAAGAATGCCCTTGGAAGTGACCTCTCCCCTGCATACTCCACAACCTTTTCTGTAACAAACTCCATACCAGAGGAGGCATCAACCACAATCACAATGCAGTCAGCAACTGAAAGCCCGGAATACATATCCCCAGCAAAATCAATGTATCCAGGTGTATCAATGAGATTTATCCTCACATCCCCCCTGTCGAATGTGGCGACCTTAACATTTATTGATGCCCTCTTGTTAACCTCGTCTTCATCAAAATCAAGGAATGAAGTACCATCATCCACCTTACCGAGCCTGTTTGTTACACCAGCCCTGAATAAGAGTGCATCACCAAGGGATGTTTTCCCTGAACTCCCATGACCGGCAAGGGCTATATTCCTTATTTTCATCTTTCCTCCTTTTTTATGGGAATTATAATTTTAACTTCTTCTTTGTCAACAACTCGCTATGCCTCAAAAAAATCAATATATAAAGGAGAGATTCTGAACATGGCATAATTACAATAATTAAAACTTTACCTTGACTGTAATCTTCTCTCTGTATATTCCTTTGCCTTCACTGCAGCATCAAGGGGGTGCTCTCCTGTGGCAAGAAAACAGAGGAGTGCAGAAGAATGGGTACATCCAGAGCCGTGAATACCTTCAGCAAGTTTTTGTCCCTTTAATTCCCTTATCTCATTGCCATCATAAAAAAGGTCTGTTCCCTCCTCCTCTCCCATCTTCAGTAAAACATAATCAGGCCCCCTTTTCTTCAAAGACCTAACAATTTTTTCCGGGTCCATCTCTCCCGTTAAGAATTTCCCTTCAGTGTAGTTGGGTGTTATGAATGTAGAAACTGAAAAGAGATGGCCGAGCATCTCAGTTATTCCAGCATCCTCAAGTAACCTGAATCCAGAAGAAGAGAAAATAACAGGATCAACAACCACGGGTTTTATCTTATGCCTCTTTATAAAATTGAAAACTGAAATCACAATATCCTCTGTATAAAGCATCCCTGTTTTTAATCCATTTATTTTGAAGTCCAGGTGATTCAATGCCTCCTCAACATAGGACACATTTAGAGGAATGGCTGCAAAGACCTTTTGTGAGTTCTGGACTGTGAGAGCAGAAACAACACCTGCACCCTCAAAACCAAGGTCATGGAACACCTTTATATCCCTCAGTATTCCCGCACCACCAGTTGGGTCAAAACCTGCGATTGAAAGGAGATGTTTCATTCTTTCTCCTCATGAATCATATCAATTGAACTTATCTGGACAAGCAGAAATTCAACCTTCTTTGTCTGACCACCAGGAAAATGGATTTCACAATCTGTTACAGGCAGGAAATCACTCTTCCTTGATTGTGCGGTTAAACTGTCTGTCAATCTTGAACCCTGCATAATGTGGATAAATCCTTGGAGTCTGTAATTCCTCAAATATATCCATACCTTAACCTTCTCCTTTTCCACCCTCATGTGCATTTTCTACCTCCCTTATAAGTTTTTGAAGTTCCCTTTTAAATTCGTTGTAAAGGTCAACCTCTGGAACACTCTTTATTATCTCACCCTTTCTGAATATGAGTCCATATCCCCTTCCTCCTGCAATTCCTATATCAGCCTCCCTTGCCTCTCCTGGACCATTCACAGCACATCCCATAACTGCAATCTTGAGAGGAAGTTTTAATCCTTCCCAGAGAGGCTTCACCTTCTCAATGAGTTTTAAGAGGTCAATCTCCATTCTACCACAGGTCGGGCATGAGATGATCTCAGGGTAAACCTTCCTTATACCTGTTGAAGCAAGTATATCGTATGCCACTTCTATCTCATCAACAGGGTCTGCTGTGAGGGAAACCCTGATGGTATCACCAATACCATTCATAAGAAGAAAACCTATACCTATTGATGACTTAACTATTCCCTGTGGGACAGGCCCGGCCTCTGTTACACCTATATGGAACGGATATTGGAACTCCCTGTAAGCCTTCTGATTTGCCCTGATAAAAACACCCACATCAGAGGCCTTTATAGAGATTACTATGTTATCAAAACCCATATCCTCAAGTATCTTTACCTCTTCACGGACACTCTCAACCAGTGCATCCTCAACAGGCATCTTCTTCCTCAATTCCTTCTTCAACGAACCAGAGTTTGCTCCAACCCTTATTGGTATATCCCTCTCTTTACAGGCCTTCACAACCTCCCTTACCTTCCAATCACTACCAATATTCCCCGGGTTTATCCTTATCTTGTCTGCCCCTGCCTCCACTGCCCTCATTGCAAGCCTGTAGTCAAAGTGGATATCAGCAACAAGCGGAATGTTTATCTGCTTTTTTATCTCTCTGATCGCCTCAGCAGATTCAAAATCTGGCACTGCAACCCTCACAATCTCACAACCTGCCTTTTCCAGTTCCCTTATCTGGTTAACCGTCCCTTCAATGTCCTCTGTGTGAGTGGAGGTCATTGATTGAACCCTCACTGGCTCACCAGGTCCTATCAATACTTCGCCTATTCTCACCTTTTTTCTAACCATTTCTCCAGTTCTCTCTCAATTGCAATTTCATCTATTATATATTCAACACCTTTAAGGCTTTTTATAAAGTTTCTCTGCCTCCGTGAATACTGCCATGTTTTCTTCTTTATCATGTCCATGGCTGTATCTATGTTCAATCTTCCTCTGACCACCTCCAGAACCTCCCTGTAACCAACAGAAGAAAATCCTGGAGTTTTTTCATTATAACCCATATTAACAAGATTTTCAACCTCCTCCACCCATCCCTTCTTGAACATATCCTCAACCCTTTCCTCAATTCTCTTCCTTAAAATCTCTGGTTCAACCCTTATGGAGAAAATCTTGAGGGGGATAGGTGAAACATGCGGCTTTCTCAACCATTCAGAATGGGGAATCCCTGTTGCATAAAAGATTTCAAGGGACCTTGCTATCCTCTGTCTATCCCGTGGATCTATTTTTTCAGCCCTTTCAGGGTCAACCTTCATCAATTCCTCATGCATCTTCTCAGGCCCCAGTTTCTCTATTTTATCCCTTATTTCTACCCTTATTCCCTCTGGTATATCAGGCAACCTGAAAAGTCCCCTCTGGAGTGAAAGTATGTACAGAATTGTCCCTCCTGAAATAATGGGAACCTTACCCTTCTCCACAATCTTTTTCAAAAGACCTTTTGCATCAGTATAGAACTGGAATGCAGAGTATGTTTCATCAGGTGTTTTTATGTCTATCAAATGGTGTTTTATTGTGTTCAGAATATTCCTCCCTGGTTTGGCAGTGCCTATGTCCATAAACTTATATATCTGACGGGAATCACAGGATACAACCTCTATAGGAAATTTCCTTGCAATTTTTACAATAAGAGAGGTCTTCCCTGATGCAGTTGGGCCTGTTAATACAATGTATTTAACGCCTTCTGAATTTTGTTTCAAGTTCCTCAAGTGTGATTTCTATAAGGGTTGGTCTGCCATGGGGACATGTGTATGGATTCCTTGTTGAGAAAAGTTGTTCTATGAGTGAAGACATCTCCTCTGGTGAAAGTGGGTCACCCTGTTTGATGGCAGAATGACAGGCAATTGATTCAAGCACCTTCTCCAGCCCTGTGCGGTTTTCTGTTGTTATCTCCCTCACCATATCTCTGAGGGAATCCTCGCTTGCATTATCAAGTACGGCAGGTACCCCCTCCCATATCACTGAATTACCACTCACAAACCTGAATCTGAATCCAAATCTTTTAAGAACCCCTTCAATCTCCCTCAATTTTTGAATCTCAAGTGGTGAGAATGTCAATTGAATGGGAAAGAGGAGTGTCTGGGTTGGGAATTCAGGTTCACTCAACAATCTCTCAAAGATAATCCTCTCATGGGCAGCGTGCTGGTCAATAATAACCAGCCCCCTCTTTGTCTGGGTGAGTATGTATGAATTATGCACCTGCCAGAAAAGTGAATGCTCATCATCAGGGAAGAGTGGCGCTTCACTCCTTGAAACAAGTTCTATCCTGTATTCTCCAGCCTCTCCTATTATCTCCTGGATGGCAGAGCCAAGTTTTGAAAGGACTCTATGTTCATCAACAAACAAAACTTCCTTCTTCTGGGGATGAACATTCACATCCACAAGGTGGGGCTGTATATCAAAGAAGATAATAAAAGAGGGTCTCTCACCTGCTGGAAGGTTATAAACATTTTGGAGGAATTTCATCACAGAAGGATTCCACACACTTCTCCTGTTCACAAAAAGGTAATACTTCCTTGGTGACTTCACATTGGGTTTCTGAATATAGCCCATCACCCCTATCTCATCATCCTCTGTTTCAAATGGAAGGAAATCTTTAAGGAAGTCATAACCAAATACATTGGAAATTCTGTCCTCAAGAGAGCCAGGAAGAAGATGATATATCTTCTGGCCATTGTGATATAATTCAAACTGGATTCCAGGGAATGAGATGAATCTTGGAATAAGTTCACCAAGAATAGCCCTGAATTCGGCATTTGCAGAATGCAGGAACTTTCTCCGTGATGGATAATTATAAAAGAGGTTTTTAACAACAACCGTTGTTCCCACCTGCCTCTGGTATTCCCTATCCTCTTTAATCTCTCCACCCATAACCCTTATCATTCTACCAGTTTCTTCTTCCCTTGACCTTGTTAAAATCTCAAGGATTGAGACAGAGGCAATGCTGGAGAGTGCCTCACCTCTGAATCCCATTGTCCTTATATTGCTCAAATCTTCCCTTGTGTATAATTTGCTGGTTGAATACCTGTGAATGACAAGTGGCAGGTCATCAGATAGAATGCCCTCCCCATTATCGGAAATCCTTATCAGCCTCTTTCCACCATCTTCAATCTCAATAACAATCCTGGAAGCACCAGCATCTATTGAATTCTCAATCAATTCCTTCACAACAGAAGAAGGCCTTTCAATAACCTCCCCTGCGGCTATCTTCTTCCTTACATCTTCCGGGAGGATTTTTACCCTTCCCATATGCTTTATACCCTGTTTATCTCTAGGGATAAGGGAGGAGGTTTTGGATGGGAAAGAAGAAATCCCTGCCCATATCTTACACCCATTGACTTAAGTGTCCTGAGGTCCTCAGGGTTTTCAATTCCTTCAGCAATTATGGTTGCATTAATTTTTTCAGCAAATGGCACAAGGGTTTCAAGTATCGCCTGTTTTATATGGTCCTTGTGTATGTTCCTCACCAGTGCCATGTCGTATTTGAGAAAATCAGGGCCAATCTCTGCCACAGATTGAAGGGTAGAAAATCCTGTCCCCATATCATCAATAGCAATTCCAAAACCCATGCCCCTCAACCTATCAATCGCCTCCTTGAATGAAGGAAAGTCAATCACACTGAGCCTTTCAGTTATTTCAAAGACAACACTCTCGGGGGATAGTTCTTTCTTCTCAATCTCTTCAAGAAAATTCTCGGAGAAGAGTTCCGGGTCATAAATGCTCTTTGGTGCAAAATTGATGAATAGCCTGTAATCATCAAGTTTTTCAAAATTCCTTACTGCATTAAGCCTGCACAACCTTTCAAGGTCAAACAGGAGGTCCGTTTCAAGGGCAAAGGCAAAGAAGTACTCGGCATTGGGGAAATAGGCAGAATCCTTTGCCCTGTTCAGGGCCTCAAAACCTATGATGGAATAATCCTCAAGATTCACTATGCTCTGATAGTAAGTCACGAGCATATTGTTGGCAATAATCCATTCCATCTCTTCCACCTTCTTCTTCCTGATACTCTCCTCTCTCTGGATTGCATCAGAGATGGACATAATGATGGCATTGTGAACCTGCCTTTCAAACTTTATTAACGGGTCAAAAATCAAATAGGATGTGCCTATCCTGTAAACTGGCTCTATTGCAGAGACAATGGAAGAATTTTTCAGGGTATCTGTGATTATCCCTTCAATCTCCTCTTTGTAGGATTCAGCGGACCTGTTAGAATTTTTTGTATCGGGTTCAACAAACAGGATAACCTCTCCAGAACCTGAACCAAGGAGGCATAAAATTCCATTTTTAATACTTGACTTTATACGGGCAATTGCCTTAATAAATAGTGAATCAAAGTTTTCTCTCCCAATAAACCTTTCAAGTTTTTCAAGGAAACTGAAGTAGAGGACAAGCATTCTCCCATTGTCCCTTAAAATCCTTCTAATATCATCCATTTTTGCTTCTACTGTTGGAATACCAGTAAGTGGGTCATAAAGAAGGGTCCTGTATCTGAGCCAGTCAATGTATCCTTTATTTATTCTGTCCATTCTCTTTCTCCCTTAGGAGGGTCCTTATCCTCTGTATAAGGCCATCCGGAGTAAATGGCTTTGTTATATAATCTGAAGCACCACTCTCAAGACCAAGAATTTTATCCCTCAATTCACCACGGCATGTGAGGAGAATAACAGGAACATCCTTAAATCTTTCATCGGATTTTATTATCCTCAAGAACTCCCATCCATCCATCCCTGGTAACATAAGGTCCAGGAGGATAAGGTCGGGTGTATATCTCTCCAGAAGGGTTATACCGTACTCAGCTGAAAGGGCGGTTTCTACCTCAAAACCTTCTGCGGTAAGAATATCCCTGACAAGGCTCAGAATATCCTCCTCATCATCTATTGCCAGTATCTTCTCCACGGTTGCCCTCTAAACCCGACTTAAATTTTAACACCACTGTTGTCCCTTCTCCTAACCTGCTTTTAACCTGCACAATCCCTCCATGCGCTTCCATAACCTCTTTAACAATTGCGAGCCCTAATCCCATACCACTCCTTGTTTTGTCAAATCTTGTAAACCTTTCAAAAACAGCCTCAAGCTTTTCTGCTGGAATACCCCTACCGCTATCTGTCACGCTGAGAACAATCTCTCTATTCACCTGGTACGTTCTCACCTCTATATACCCATTATCAGTGAATTTTATGGCGTTGTCAAGTATATTTTCAATCACTTCCCTTATTTTTTCCCTGTTAACATAAACGGATGGTAATCCCTTTTCCAGTATCTTTTTGAGTTTTAATCCTTTTTCTTCTATTCTTCTTCTGTTGTCAATTAAAACCTCCTCAACAAGAATATTTAGTGAAACGGGCTCAAATCTGAGTTCGCCAACAGCCTCTCCCCTTGAAAACTTCAGTATATTCAAAATCCTATCCTCAAGCCTTGAAAGGTTCCTTTCCACAACCTCAAGGTTGCTTTTTATCTTCTTTGTTAATCTGCCTGCTTTCCCGCTTAAAATAAACTCAATGTAACCTTTGGCTGCTGTCAATGGCGTTTTCAATTCATGAGAAACTACCGCAATAAAATCACTTTTTGCCCTGTTCAACCTTTCAAGTTCTTTGAGTGAAAAATTCAGTTCGGTTAGAACCCCTGACAAAAATCTTGCAAAGTCATCAATCTCTGTTCCTGTTGATACCTTTATTTCGTCCCTTTCTCCTTTCTTAAACTCCTCTATCTGCCTTGATAGTTCAGAAACTGGGCTTGTAACCATTCTTGCGTTCCATTCTGATGCGATGATGACAAAGAGAATCAGTCCGATAAACCAGAGTAAAAGGGAAAGGAAAAATCTCCGATTCCACACTCCAACATATTCAAGGGGTATGAAGAACAGGAAAGTATACCTGTGTTCGCCATTTGAACTTATATATGGTTGCAAAATCAAAAGTGTATTCTTATGGAATCGGGTAAGATATTTAACACCCCTGATTTCCTCAGAGGAAAATTCTTCTGGAGGCATTCCCCCATCAGTATCAACAACGATTTTCCCGTTCATATTATAAACAACAATTCTCTCAAAATGCTTTTCCCTTGCACGGTAGAGAAGGGAGCGTATCTTTTTCAACTCACCAACACCTTTGAGACCTTCATCCAGTTTTGGACCGAATGTGTTGACAATAAAAATAGTGTGCAATTTTCCTGTCTCAGTCAACTGATTTAAAAATATCCGCCTTACACTGAAGTAAAAATATGCAAAGAAAATCACACTCAAAATAGAACCAAAAATGAACATTGACCTGAAAAATCTATTTCTCAATGTAATTCTTCTCATACTTCTACCTCCATTCCATCCCTTGCTGCAATCACATTCACCTGGTATGTCTTTGAAAGTTCGGCTGCAATTATCCAGGGTTTCGCCTTTATCATTGTCATGCCAAAATGGGTTAAAATAACGGTATCAGGTTTACGGTTATTGAGAAACTCCTTAACATCCTCAAGTGATAGATGCTTTAGATTCCTTCTCTCTTTTGTCACCACATTCATAATCACAGTCTTCCCTCCAAAATCTTCTTCAATCCCCTTGTAATATTCAGTATCTGAAATTATGGAGAGTACATTCACATGATTTTTATAGAAATTCAAACCGTATGTCTCAACTGGATGGACAAGTTTTCTGGAAAACTGAAGGGTAATATCTTCCTCTATATTCAACTTTAGTCCCTCTTTTATAACAACTATATCCTCAAGAAAACCTCTGAGATACCTCAAAACAACGGGGTCATCCTCAAGTGCATCCATGGGTGCAACCAGAATCCCTCTTCTTTTGAATCCTCCCTCGGTCAATGCCTCAATGATAGTATTCACATCTGCTGAGTGGTCAAGGTGTCTATGGGTCAAGATGATATAATTTATATGGGAAATCTTCAGGTTCCTTTTACTCCTGATAATCCTTAAGAGGCTGCATGGACCAGGGTCAATAAGCATATTCTTTTTGCCAGTATCAATCCATAATCCACCTGTTGCCCTGAGTTGCTTAAAAACTACAAATCTTCCACCACCTGTTCCGAGAAATATTACCCTCAAGTTGTCATCCTTTCACAACACCCAGGGGTCGGAGCCTTGCAACCCTCCTGCTCAAACCAGCCCCCTCCACCACATCTATCACATCATCTATATCCTTATAAGCCTCTGGAACTTCCTCTCTCAAGGTATGCACCGACCTGGCCCTTGTGTATATGCCCTTGCTTTCCAGTTCCTTTGACACCATTCTGCCTGCTGTTATCTTTAATGCCTTCCTTCTTGAAAGTAATCTTCCTGCACCATGGCAGGTTGAACCAAATGTTTCTTTTAAGGCCTTTTCTGTTCCAACAAGGATGTAGGAATGGGTTCCCATATCACCAGGTATAATAACAGGCTGCCCTGTATCCCTGTATATATCCGGAAGCACAGGATGGCCTGAAGGGAATGCCCTTGTAGCACCCTTTCTATGGACACATAAAGTTCTTTCTTTGCCATCAACAATGTGTTTCTCAATCTTTGCTATATTATGGGCAACATCATAAATCAAATGCATACCCAATTTTTCAGGGCTCTGTCCCAGAACAGTAGCAAAACTCTCCCTTACCCAGTGCGTAATCATCTGCCTGTTTGCCCATGCAAAATTTGCACCTGCCTTCATTGCAGCCAGATATGATTCACCCTCAGGTGATGAAACAGGCACAGCAGCAAGTTCCCTGTCAGGAACTTTGATTTTGTACTTTCCCATCGCACGCTGAATCGTATGAATATAGTCAGAACATATCTGATGGCCAAATCCCCTTGAACCAGTGTGTATCATAACAACAATCTGATGCTTGAAAAGACCAAATTTCTCTGCAATGGTTGGGTTATAAATCCTGTCAACAACCTGAATCTCAAGGAAATGATTCCCTGCTCCCAGGGAGCCCAACTGGGGCATACCCCTTTCTATTGCCCTTGATGAGACAGCATCAGGCTCAGCACCATCAAGTTTTCCATAATCCTCAATCCTTTCAATGTCCTCATTCCAGCCAAAACCGTTCTTAATTGCCCATTGAGCACCTTCAACCATCACATGTTTCAACTGGCTCCTGGAAACCTTTATCTTCCCTTTTGACCCAACCCCACATGGAACATTGGAATATATGGTGTCAATAAGTTTCTTTACATATGGCTGGATTTCTTCAAGTGTTAAATCGGTTCTCAAAGACCTAACCCCACAGTTTATGTCGTATCCAACCCCACCAGGCGAAACAACACCATCATCAACATCAAAGGCTGCCACTCCACCTATTGGGAAACCATAACCCCAGTGGATGTCAGGCATTGCAAGGGAGTACTTCACTATACCGGGGAGACAGGCAACATTCATCACCTGTTGATAGGTATTCTCCTTCTCAATGTGTGGAATCATCTTTTCTGATGCAAATATCAACCCTGGGACATTCATACATCCCCGTTTCTCAACTATGAACCTGAAGTTATCCAATTTTTTAAGCATATTGAATATTAACATACTTTCAACTGGATTTCAAGGGGAATATCTTATGTGTGTGATTACTATTCAGAAATGTCATGGGTTATACTGAATGAAGGAAAAGATAGATTAAGGAAATTAAAAAAGATATGAGGTAACCATGAAAGATATTACCCAGTATAAAGTTAAGTGATTACACAGGTAAAAAAATTATCACAATGTCAAAACCCTTGCCGTGTTTATAAGGAGGAGAGGGATAAGAGGAGGAAGGAGTTGATGTTGTGTTTTTTCAGGATTTTTATCTCCTCCCTCCACCCTTTACTGTTCTTAAACAGATACACACCAATTGCAGGGACTATAGGGTATGATTTAAGGGCAATTATCTTTTTTTCAAATAATCTAACATCCCTTGTGTAAATCATTGGGACGACGCCATCCACAACACCCATTTTAATCCATAGAGGCCAGTCCTGATAGAACTCACTCCTTGCCCTTTCAGGGTTCTGATATACACATGCGAGAACAGGCAGGTATATTCTTTCCTTAAGTATCATTAAAACCTGTGCAATCCTCTGGATTTTTATCCTTTTCTCTATTCTCCTGAAGTCTATACCAAGGAATGGGAGTAATGAATCATTCCTGTCAATGTAAAGATACCTCTTTATGTATTCATAAACATAAGGTTCATAACCATAGTATCTACCTGGATATCTGACATAGTCAAGAATGAATCCATGAACATGATAATTATTCTGGATAAATACCATGTAATCACGCACCTTCCTCACATACTCATCAACAAATGGTGAAACAAAGTAGCCTTCAAGCCCCCTTCTCTTCAACTCCTCAACACTCATCTCAATGTTTCTTCTCCCCTTTTTGTCAACAACAAACCACTCTGGATGGGTTTCTGTTATATGCCCTTTCCCATATGGAAAGTCTGTTTGTGACCATGCATAGAAGAGATTCACCCATGCCCATACCTGAATATTATAAGCACCTGCCTTTTCTATTAAAATCTTCAGGAGGTCTTTGTCCGTTCTTAATTCTTCAAACAAAGGAAAGTATGGATTTTTTACAATACCTTCCCCCCTTGCATAAACCTGAACAACAACTGCATCAAGGTTGTTCTCAATGCACTTATCTATGATTAGGTCTATTGAAGCGGGTGTGGTTATCTCCCATCTTATAACAAATACACCCTGTAAGGAGAGAAGGAGGAGAATCATCTATTTGTCCTGAACCACTCCCAGGTTTCCTTAAGTCCCTTTTCAAGAGAATATTCTGGTTCCCATCCAAGTTTTTCCCTTGCCCTGTCTGAGTTAAGGCTTGATACTTTGAGTTCTCCAGGTCTTGCCTCCTTCAATTCCGGCTGGATATAAATCCCTGTGATTCTCTGCACCAGTTCGTACAATTCAGATACACTGGTTTCTATACCTGTACCAATGTTCAGGGTCTCCCCATCTCCCCTTTCAATTGAAAGCACATTGGCACTAACAACGTCCCTCACATAAACATAATCTCTTAGCATCTTTCCATACCCATACAAAACCGGTACTCTCCTATTCAGCAAATTCTCCATGAAGATGGCAACAACACCTGCTTCACCAGAGGAACTCTGCCGTGGGCCATAAACATTGGCATACCTGAGAATGGTATATCTGAACCCCTTCCACAATGAAAAGATTTTTATGTAGTACTCCCCTGCAAGTTTTGATGCACCATATGGTGATATAGGGTCAGGTATTATCTCCTCGGTGGAACCTGTCCTATCCCCATAGAGTGCGCCACCTGTTGAGGAATAAATAATCTTTTCTGCTCCTGATTCAATCATTCCTTTAATAATGTTGATTGTGCCATTAACATTCACATCAAAATCATAAACTGGATTTTCAAGGGACTTTCTCACATCAATATGTGCAGCCAGATGAAAAACAACATGTGGTTTAAACCCTTTAAAAACATCTATCAATCCTTTATCCCTGATGTCCATTTGAACCATCTCAACATTCTCGGGCAGGTTCTCAGGATTCCCATTGGAAAGATCGTCAATAACAAGTACATCAAATCCCCTGTTTTTCAGTTCATGCACAAGGTTTGAACCTATGAATCCAGCACCACCAGTAACAACAGCCTTCACTTCCTCAATCCCAGTTTAAACAGGTTCTTTGCCCTTATATTCTTCGTTGCATTCCTGGTATCAAGCACAATCCTTGAATTCTTAACAATCCACCTGTAATCATAATCCCTGTGTGCAGCAGTGATGAGCACAACATCTATCCCCTTGAGGAGTTGCTTTGTCAGTTTTTTTGAATCAAAATTTTTCCCGTCAACGGAAACAGATGGGACATAGGGGTCGTTGTAAATAAGTTTTTTAACACGGTGCATAAGCAAACTCATAATCTTTAATGCTGGAGAGTTCCTTGTGTCGGATATATTCTCCTTGAACGACACACCAAGAATCAAAACCCTTGCATTTTTCAAAACAATACCATTCCTGTTCAGAACATCCTGAAGTTTTTGAATCACATGATAAGGCATATCCTCATTAACCTTTGCAGCAAGTTCTATAAAACTAGTGTGAAAGTCATACTCCCTTGCCTTCCATGAAAGGTAGTACGGGTCTATGGGAATACAGTGTCCTCCCAGACCAGGGCCTGGGTAAAAAGGCATGAATCCAAAAGGTTTTGTGCTTGCTGCCTCAATAACCTCCCACATATCCACACCACCCATCCTTTCACAGAGAAGGGCAAGTTCATTAACAAGTGCAATATTCACATTCCTGAATATGTTCTCAAGGAGTTTTGTCATCTCAGCAACCCTGGGGTTTGAAACAGGAACAACCCTGTCAACTATCTGAGAATAAAGTAGTGCAGTCAATTTTGTGCATTTTTTGGTATATCCTCCAACAACAGCAGGGATTGTTCTTGGAGGGAATTTTTTGTTACCAGGGTCAACCCTTTCAGGTGCAAAGGCAAGATAAAAATCCTTCCCTGCCCTGAGCCCTGACTTTTTTTCCAGAATGGGCAATACAACCTTCTCAGTGGTTTCAGGATAGGTTGTGCTCTTCAGGACAACTATATGTTCTTTTTTTAGAACCTCTCCAATCCTCTCTGAGGCATCTATAACATATTTCAGGTCAGGATCTTTTGTAGCGGTGAATGGTGTTGGAACACATATGTTTATTGCATCTGCATCCTCCAATTTTGAATATTCTGTTGTTAATATGAACCTTCCATTCTTCACAAATGGTTTAATTTCATCATCCTGCACATCATCAATGTAACTTTTCCCCTCTTTAAGGAGATTCACCCTTTCCTTGCTTATGTCGAGCCCTATAACAACAAACCCCTCCTTCAAAAAACTAACGGCAAGGGGGAGACCAACATAACCCAGTCCAACAATCCCTATCTTTGCCTTCTTACTCCTTATCTTCTCCTCAAGCATCCTTCATACCTCCTTTTATTATTCCTTCCTCAATAAGGATTTTCCTCACATACTCAATTGCCTCTTCCTTTGTTTTAACATATCCATCCTCATAGGCAGACTGAACCCTTGCAAGTAAATGCCCTATGAATGGTCCAGGTTCAAGTCCAAATTCTTTTATTATGTCCCTTCCATACAAAATCCTTTTTATCTCCCTCTTTGAGGTGAAGTAGTAGGATAGCACCTCCTCACCAGCCTTCACAATCCTTTCCACCTCCACCCCACCAGAAGCCATACTATCAGCATATGAAAAAATTGCAAGCCCCATAACATCTTCTCCAAGTTTGAATATCATTCTCCTCTTTGCCCTCTCTGTAATTTCAGGCTGTGAGGAGAGCAGGTGCAACCACATATGGTTTTTTATCATCCTTGAAACATACTCAATCTCCTTCTTTGAAAATCTCAATGACATACCAACATCATAAAACCACTGTGCTCCCAGTTCGTCATGCCCATAAAAATGAACATTTCCATCCTCATCCTCTGAAAAGGTTTCCGGCTTCTTTATATCATGTAGGAGTGTGAATATTTTTAAAAGATACCCTTTATTCCTGATATACTCATCAATCTTCTTCCAGAATCCCTCAAAAGGTGACCTTTCCTTTATACATTTCTCCAGAAACTTAAGGGAAAGGATACTGTGCTCCAGCAGATTTATACTTGTGTTTCTACCTCCTCCTATTTTCTCCATTTCCATGAATCCAGGGAATAGTGCATCAAAAACCTCGGGAACAATGTAATCCCCTGTATTATCACTGGAGAAAAAGAGCACAAGTTCCTGATGTATTCTCTCTCCGGCACTCTTTCTTATTTTCTTAGCATGAACCTTGAAAAGCCTCATTGTTTCCCCTTCTATCTCAAACCCAAGTTCAGAGGATATTCTCAATCCTCTCAATATCCTTATTGGGTCTGAAATGATGTTACCCTCTCCGTTCACCCTCAATGTGTTATTTTCAAGGTCCTTAATCCCATTCATTGGATCAAAAAAACTGCCTGTATTCAGGTGGTATGCCATGCTGTTGATGGTAAAATCCCTCCTTTTCAGATCTTCCTCAATGGGAACATCTATACCAAGAACATCAATGAATCCATCTTTAAAAACAACCCTCCATTCATCCAGTTCCTTTTTCAAAGGTATAACCTTTCCAAGTTTTTCTGCAAAGGCCTTACCGTCTCCCTCAACAACAATGTCAAGGTCAACAGGACTTTTACCAAGCAAAAAATCTCTGATGGTTCCACCAACAATGTATATTGAGAATTCCTTTTTATATGGAATTACCCTCCTGACAAGTGGATGAGAAAGAAGTTTTCTTTCAAGATACGGCTTCAACCCTGCCATCCTTTATTCTGTATTCCCTTCCACAGGCAGAACAAACTGCCTTTTTATTATCAAATTCAAGTTTCGTTCCACATATACATATCCATCCTGTGTGTCTGGCAGGATTTCCACGCACAATGGCAAAATCAGGAACATCCCCGGTAACAACACTCCCTGCACCAATCATGGACCACTTACCAATGGTTACACCTGGAAGTATGGTTGCATTGGCACCAATGGTTGCTCCCCTTTTAACAAGGGTTGGTATCCACTTACCCCCCTTTGGGAATGGTGCCCTGGGATTTATGTCGTTTGTAAATGTCGCCTCTGGTCCCACAAAAACATCCTCCTCAATGGTCACCTTTGAAAAAACATTCACCCCATTCTCAAGTTTCACCCCATTTCCAATCACTGCTTCTCTGCCAACAAAACAGTTCTGACCAATGGCACAGTTCTCTCCTACTTTCCCCATTATGTGTGAAAAATGCCAGATTTTTGTTCCCTTCCCAACCTCTGCGTATCTCTCCACAATTGCTGTTCTGTGTTTGTAATAATCCCGCTTCAGGAAGTAATAAATTGAAAATACTGCAAAGAAAAGGGAAATCCATCCAAAGACATCGCCAATCCTCGCATAAATTGTCATTGTCTCAATCCCATGAACCTGGACCGGCACAATCTCCCTTGTGAAGATGTGTGTCATTTTTCTTATCCTGCCGTGCGGGTCAATAAACCCACTGACACCAGAATTCGCACACCTTATAACAGGCCTTTTGTATTCTATTGCCCTGAATATAGACATCTCAAAGTGCTGGAATGGTCCTGATGTCCTGCCAAACCATGAGTCTTCTGTGATGTTCACTATGAAGTTTGCACCATTCCTCACGTATCTTCTCACAACCCTCGGGAAAATCTCCTCATAGCATATTGGCGTTGAAAAACCAAGTCCTTTTATGTTAAAAACACGATACTCTTTACCAGGTATGAAATCTCCCTGGCCGAAGTTTATATTGTTCAATGCGGGTATAACATCGTTGAATGGAAGCCTCTCAGCAAAGGAAACAAGATAAATCTTCCTGTAAACCCCCCTTATGTTCCCATTGAATAAAAAGACGGCTGAGTTGTGGGGTCTTCGTCTGCCAGAATGGTATTTTAATTCCTGGGTTCCAACAACAAGTCCAGCATTCAGTGTATCAGAAAGTTTGATAAACCTTTCTCTGCACCAGGAGGAAGAGAGCAAAAGGCAGGGAGAGGCAGATTCGGGAAGAATATAAAGGTCTGAACCTGGAGACTGTAAAAGCATATCCTCTATCAATCTGAGCCTTCTTTCAACCCCACCGGAACGTTTTATCTCCGGGGCAACATTGGGCTGAACAATGCATACATTCAGACTCCCCTTCTCCTTCAAAGGGATCCTTAAATCAATAAAGGAATAAACAAACGCAAAGAGGGGAAGAACAATTAGAACATAAATATACTGCCTTTTCCTCCTCTTTATAAAAAGATAAAGAAATAGATTAAAATAGAGAACCCAGAGCGTCACAAGTGGTATGCCACCAATATCAGCAAACTGGAACATAAAGTAGAGCCGTGATTGTGAATATGCAATACTGCCCCAGGGAAAACCAAAACTTGATGAAAGGGACCTGAGAAATTCTAAACCAGTAAAGACAAATGGCCACAGGTAAACCCACCAGCCCCTTTCTTCCATCTTGAAGAAAAGGTATAAAGAAACAGCATAATATAATGAAACATAAGCAATTAAAAGTATAAATCCGAATATTAACCAACCTCTTGCATCCCCCACATTGGACAGGGCTATCCAGTATAAAAGGAGGATGTAAAAAATTGCTCCTGCAATGTATCCAAGAACAAAGGGCCGCCTTGAACCTGAAATCCCGAAGAAAATCAGGGTGAACCCAACCCATGCTGGAATAGCAAGTGAAAATGGCGCAAATGATATGGCAAGAAGGATACTCCCTGAGGATATAAGGAGGAGTCGCTTCTTCAATTTATCCTTTCCTCCACACCTGTTTCAAAGGACCTGTATGATGCAAGGATTATTTTCAATATATAGTTTGCATCCTCGTGGGTGTAAAGTTGCTGGGCCCTGCCCCTCTTGATATCCCTGAAGTGTTCAAGCATGGATTTATATGAGTCCATGAAAGGATGTTTGATTGGTTCCCTTGGTGTAAGGTCAAGTATCTCACCCTGGTAGAGTTTTTCTATTTTCATCGGGTTCATTATTGCGGTTCCCCTGTTTCCATAAACATTGAAGTATGTGAAATCTTTTTCAAAGAGGATGGTCCAGCTCACCTCAAAGGTTCCAAAGGCACCATCCTCAAACTTCATGAGAACAATACCCGAATCCTCAACCTCCTCATCCCTGTGAAGTGAGGCAAAGACTGTGGAAACCTTCTTCTGGAGCGCCCATATCATATAATCCAGCACATAGGTTCCCAGAGTCATAATTGCACCCCCACCAGATTCACCCTTCCTGCTCCTCCAGGATTGCACCTTCTTTTTCAAACTCTTAAGCCATCCAGCCTTTGAGTAAATAACATTCCCTATTTCCCCTGAGGTTATTGTTCTATGCAGAACCCTTGCATCAGGTCTGAATCTTCCATTCATCGCAGGGAAAAGTATTCTGTTATTCTTTGAAACAGAAACCCTTATTTCTTCTATCTCATTCTCTCTCAAACAGAGTGGAAGTTCACATATCACATCCCTTCCATAATCAAGTGCACCCATGAGCATGGGGAAGTGTAGATAATTCGGTGTGGCAATCACAACCGTGTCAATATCTGCATTCCTTAAAAAATCTTCATAATCATCAAATAGATGGCTGATGCCATATTTTCTGGCAACTGCTTCTGCCTTTTGATAGTCCACATCACAAACAGCAGTTACATTGAAGTCCTCTATCCCCTGAAGACTGGGAAGGTAGGCTACCTGTGAAATGGCACCGATACCAGCAATACCAACCTTTATCCTTTCCATGCGTCCTCCTTTATAAACACCTTTCTCCCCTTTATTTCCAGTTTACCATGTGCAAACAACTGTATTGCCTCGGGATAAATTCTGTGTTCCTCCCTCAGAATTCTTTCGGCAAGGGATTCAGGGGTATCATTCTGAAAAACAGGGACAACCGCCTGGAGTATTACGGGTCCCCCATCAACACTCTCGTCAACAAAGTGTACAGTGCAACCACTGAATCTAACACCATAATCAACCGCCTGTTTCTGGGCTTCCAGTCCAGGGAAGGACGGAAGTAGTGAGGGATGGATGTTCATAATTCTTCCCTTAAACTGGTTCAAAAACCTGGACTTCAATATACGCATAAAACCTGCAAGACATACCAGGTCAACATTTCTGCTCAACAGGTGTTCAATATACCGCGTCTCCCCTTCTCCCTTCAACACAACCTTACCAGGGGATGGGTCAATATACACTGCCTCAACACCCAGACTATGTGCCTTTGCAAGCGCAGGAGCATCCAGATTGTCTGAAATAACGGTCACCACTTCACCATCAATCCTCCCCTCATTGCATGCCCTTATGATTGAAACCATATTGCTACCCCTGCCAGAAACAAGTATACCTATTCTTACCATTCTCACCCCTCAGTGAATGAAAAATAGAGTTCTTCTACATCAGAAAATCCCTTCTCTGAAATCCTCTCAATCTCCACAACACCTGCAATCTTCCCACGGTTTATTAAGCAGATTCGGTCGGATATCTCTTCAGCAAGTGAAAGCGTGTGGGTGGACATGACAACTGTCTTACCCTTTTCAACCCACTCCCTGAGAACATCCTTCACAATCCTTGCGCCCTTTGGGTCAAGCCCAACCATGGGTTCATCAATTATCAGTATGTCAGGGTCGTGAATAAGTGCCTGAACAAATAGAATCCTCTGCCTCATACCATGTGAGTATCCAGATGCAGGTGTATCCACCCAATCCCCTATTTCAAACCTCTCCCTGAGTTCCTCAAACCTATGCTGCAGGGTCTTCCTATCAAGGTCAAACAAACCACCAACAAAGTAAACAAACTCCCTTCCTGATAGTTCAGGATAAATGAAAGGTTCGTCAGGGATATAACCTATAAGGGATTTGACTGCCTCGGGGTCTTCAAAATTCCTAAATCCATCAACAATTATCTCACCACCATCTGGTTTGAGTAGTCCTGCCATGAGTTTCAGTGTGGTTGTTTTTCCAGCACCATTTGGGCCAAGCAATGTGAACAGCTCACCCTTGAGTATCTCAAAGGAAACCCCATCAAGTGCAACCTTCTTCCCATAACTTTTAACCACATTTTCAAATTTAATCATATTCAATAACTTCAATCCTCAATTTATTTATCACCCTGTAGAGTTTTACCTGTTTTTCAAAACCTCCCTGTTCAAGTTTAAGATGCGTTGCATCGGCAATATTCTGTCCAAATGTTGGGTCAACAGAAACCCACTTCCCTGCCCATACACCTGCCCATGCATGGTAATAAAACCCATCGCCAAAATAAACAAGCCCCACTTCGACCCTTGCAGGTATTCCTGCTGCCCTGGCAAGTGCAACAAAAAGGGCTGAATGCTCATTACAATCACCCTCCATTGTCCTGAGCACCTCAACAGGCTCTGGAATGGAAAAGGTGGGTTTCTTCTTAAGGTGCGTATATACCCACATGTTCAATTTTTCAACTGCATCCCATCCCTTTGAATCTCCCACAATCTCCTTTGCTTTATTCACGATCAATGGGTCATCACAGGGGATAAACTCCTCTGGCTGTGTATAAACAACCAGACTCTCTGGAATCTCAACATTATATTCAGGTTGAACAGTCCTGATGGTGAGAACCCTTCCATTCAATTTCTGCCTGTCATCCTGTATGTTGAGTTCACCTATATCTGCATCAAGCAATCTCACCTTAAGGTATGAAACATGCCTTGGCCTACGGATAACCCTGTCTGTTTTCACTGCATATGAAGCGTAAAGACCTTCAGGAAGGCCTTCAACATTCATTGCCTTTTCTTTATCCTCACTCAACATCACAATACCTATGGGGAGTTCCTCTTTGAGAAGTTTCCCTTCCAATGTTACAGTAAACCTTATCTCTATACCCTGCATCTCTATTACATATTGCTTCACCTTTGCTCCACCATAGATTCCTTCACCAGTATATCTAACCTTCACCTTCATAAGGGACTGTGTTGTTGGGTCGTAAAACTCAAACTCCCCTGTCTTCCCGAGGCTCACAAGCCCTTCAAGTGTTGCAGGAAGTTGAGGAAGTTTCAGCTCCTTCTCAATAACCCTCTCCTCACCCCCGGATGTATAATGAATGGTCAGTTTTTTACCCCTTCTCTCTCCCCTTGCAGTGAATTGATAATCACCAGAAACCATCCTGAATGAGAACCCTTTCATATCAAAACCTGTATCTGTTCTGGCCTCAACAAGATATTCAACCTCTTTTTCCTGCCCACTCACAGGATTAATCCTCATGTAGGTGTAGGATTGGACACGATAACCATCCTTCAATGTATCAATCTTACTCACAACATATCCCACCTTGTATCCCTTCATGTACATACCGAGCCACTCTGCATGGGGATCCCCAAGTAATTCACCCACTGCCAGGGCCCTGCCTTTATTTGCAACAGGTTTATATGCAAGGAGTGCAGCGATTATCAGAAGAATCACTGCAATGGGTACAATCAACCAGTTTTTTCTATTTTTACTTAGCCTTTTTTTCTTAGTACTCATCAAACAACCTCCCCCACGGGCTTTCCTTCAACCATTTTCTTACAACCTTCCTCCCATTGATTGGATACCAGATAAAGTCGTGGTAGAATGCTGAGGCAAAGACAAAGATGTAAACAATAGGTGTATGGAAAAAAAGTTTCTGGAAAATCCTCAATGGAGAGAACCAGAAAAGCCTTCCAGCGCCTGTTGCAAGATTCACCCCCACAGAGAAGTGCCAGTTCTCATTCATCACATCTTTATCCCCAACAATCTCAATCTCTGAAATGTCTCCTGTGCCAAGCCCGAGCTGGTGGGACTTGTATATACAGGGTATGGACATCGGGTCAAAACCCATCAATTTTGCGGCAACTGCATCTATGGCAACCATGTCTCCTGAGGCAAGTATTACATTCTTGTCATAGGGAATGAGTGTCCTTGGACCAGGCCCTGAACCAGCAACAGTTCCGTCCATCACAGCAAACAGACCGGAGTGAATCTCTTTCTGGATTGCAAGGAGGTCAACAAGTGTATCATGTATCCATGTGTGGGTATAGTGTCTCCTTGTGTTCAGAAGCCCTCCGAAGGCATTCTTCAATGCACCTGTGTATGTGGTATAAGAATGGGTCTTTACAGTGGGAAGATGGACTATATTTTTGTCAAAGAAGAAGTCAGGAAGGTAGATTCCTTCAGGGAAAACCTTGTGGAGTGCAAGGGTTTTATGCCTGGGTTCATACCTGACCCATTTCATATCCTCTTTTTTGAAGTTATAAAGTTCCGGGATGTTGTACTTCTCAAGAACCCGGTCAAACTTGTTCAATTTCCTTCCTTTGTATGGATTTGTAACCACTGTGTTGTTATGGACATCAACAATGTTATTGAATCCATTCTTTTTCAGTGCAAGGATAACCCCTTCCATCTGCCATGGTGTTGTGTTTGAACCGGGATAGAGATAGTGCCAGGATATGTTGTCCTTAATAATGGTTGTCTTTTCGGGATTAAGGTGTTTTCTTATATCAGCAAGTTCACATAGCCTTATGTAATCATCAATCACACTCTCAGGTCTGGTCCTGAGAACAGCAACCTTTGCCTTTTTCATATCTCCTCCCTTCGTTTTGTTAAAAATAATCTATCACCCAATCCAGTAATGTCAATATAAAAAGGAGATTATGAAGAGCCTGAGGGTCTATTTAGATTTATTAAATAATTTCTATCCCCAATCCTGAAAATCACAGGGATTGGATAATGGTGAAAGATATAATCTTCAAAAAGCCCCCGAGGTTTAAAGTCAATATCAATGGACAAATTATCCGAAGCGCCTGAATTTATATAGGTCCATGGTCTCCCAGCAACACTGAAACGTATTTTTTTATATGTGACTCCATTCATCTGGATTTTATACTTACCTGTATTTTTTTTCACAACAACTGGTAAATGGTGCAATTTTATCAATCTTATATTCAATGCCTTTATCCTTTTATTCATTCTGAGATATAGATGTTCCACAAAAGTATCAGGTTTATTATTTAGGTCAATGTATGCATAAATTCTTGTGGAATCACCCTGTGCCAGTCTTCTCTTTTCAATTATTATCCTGGCACACCTACACAAGTTCAACCTTGAAATCTCAACAGTGTCCTGAGCATAGTCATTATAAATTTTTAAAACCACTCCTATCTTATTAAGATTATCAGGAATGTAAAATTCCTCTCCAACTGTGATCAAAGACAGCAAATAAAATATCATTCAATTTTTCTCTTTCTTACCTCCAGTGTAAACTTAAAGTCAGTTTTTCCACCTTTTCCGTCTTCTGCAATTAATTCAACAGGAGCGGAGAACGTTGTATCCCTTTTCAGTTCATAGACAACAGCATTATTAGAAAGTTTAATACCGGGAGGTCCCTCAACTATCTTCAGTGTAACCTTATCACCATCAGGGTCTTCAACCTTCAAAGGCATAACAAATCTTCTACCTTCCCATTTTGCGGTTCCAGCAACCACCCTGGGTGGTGTATTCTGGACCACCCAGGGTGCATTTATTCTTACAGGAACACTGTTTACATATCCATCATTCGCCACAACTTCGCATGCAACCCTGTCACCAGCCTTTATCATACTTCCCGGAAGAACTTCACCTTCATATACCATCTTGTCATTAATGAACCATTTTACACATAATGTTACTTCCTGATTGTCAGGGTCCTCAACATCAACAGTAACCTTCAGGTCATCACCATATCTGGGTTTCTCTGGCAGGATTTTCACATTCATCACCTTTGGTGGACGATTTGCTATAACCACCTTTCCGAGATTCACACTTTTCCCATCCGCTAATATAAGATAAGCAGCAACAGTATCATAGGGTTCTATGTAAGGCGGGGTAAGGGTATCTGTTGATACATCCAGCACACTCCCATTCACCACCCACTGGACCTTGGCCTCTTTTGATGTTCTATAGACCGCAATTACACCGGATGTAACTGTGGGTTTGTCAGGTGCCAACATTCCGATAGTTCCCCCTGGTAAATTCCCTCCGGTTTTCTCCTTGGATGCTTTTTTGCATCCAATCAACAGGATAAGCAGTATTAACACATAAAAACAGCGTTTCAATGTTCCCTCCACCATCTGATTCTCCTTCTGTTGCCCATTCCCTTTATCTTCTTTATCTCAAGCTCGGTTGAAGTATTGTTTATCTCAACACCAGTACCACTTACGTCAAAGAGGAAGCGCGGTGCCTGTGGAACGCCCTGACCGAGTTCTTCAGAGTAATAGAATGCACCTGAATAAACATTAAAGGCATACTTCCTTGAGAGACCTGTTGTATACGCGCAGGGGTTTGAGGATGACTGCGTCTCAGTTGGCGTAAAGGTATTCACAAAAACGGTGTCTCCTTTAAGTACGGCTGGGCCAACAACCTTTTCTCCAAGGTGTTTACCAGACACAGATTTTAATTCTGTAAACACAACATACCATCCATAGTATTTACTGAACAGGTCAGTGGGACTGAGTGGACCATCTCGTGAAACACGCTTCAATTTACTTTCATCCAGGTATTTCTCTCCAGGAGGCACAGAATCAACAAATGCATAAAACCTGTTCTCTGTGCTATCCCTTTCAATTGTTGCTCTATCTCCGGTCCCCACATAAATCCATCTCAGAGTATCCTTCTCTTCTATTCTTACAGCCACAACGGGTTCATAGAAAAACGGCTGCCAGAGGCGATAATTGGTTGGCGGATGAGCCTTGAACAAAACCCTTGCCACCCAGTTATCCTTGCCGGGAACAAGGTTTATCTTCCAGAGCTGGCCACCCATATCGCCAATATACATAATATCAAATACATTGTCCCATTTTACATTCATGTTTATCAAAGTTGGAGGTGCAGCAAAGGGCCACATCATCATTTCATAGTAGATGTCAGAGGAATCTGGTGGTATCATAACAAGCCCTGTATCCACGGTTGAATAAGAGGCAATATCAATAGCGTATATACCAACACCCTGATACACACCCGGGGTATCAAGGCTTGCCCATAATGTATCAGGCCAGTAACCACCTCCAAAGAACATGAAGAACCTATGAGCAGAATCCTCTGTTGCATGTGCAAGTAATATTCTCGGGACACTCCAGGTATAACCAAGTAGTGTACCGGCATAGTCAAACAGGAAATCAGGGTTTGAAGGATCAGTAACATCCAGGACCGTATAGGCTCTTCCACCCCACCTTTCGCCAAAGACAATCACCGTCTTCCATTCATCCCAGTTTTTATATTTATCATTAGAGCCTGATGGGAACCAGACATCAGCAGCTATTGGAGGAAGATCCACATAGTAGTCATGTTCGTATCGCATCTTCTTTAATTTGGGAAGAAGGTCATTTGGAATAACCGCCCACATTTCATTACCGGTTGAATCGTTGAAGCAGTGTATCATTCCGTCATTCGCACCCGCAATAACCACAGGGAATCTCTGCTGGGCCATTCTCATCCTGAAGTAGTAAAATTCGTCATCCTCAAAGAAGGTGTTTGGAATATATATCCTGATGGGTGTTGAATGGAATATATCACCAAGGTATGACTGTGAAGGAGGGGTCAAACCCGAGCGGACAAAATCAATGATTTCATCCCTTTCAGTTGCAGTTGAGACATCAAGGTCAGAAGGTGTGATAAAACTCCCATTAAATGGAACAAGCGAATTGTTCTTAACAGCCATTATATTACGATGGGAAGGATTGGTGCTGGTAAGTCTATCGTGGGCATCCCATTCAACCAGAGAATCTGGTATATTGCTCAGATCAATAACCAAAGAATCAGGGAAGGTTAATAGATTTATTGGTATTGCCTTCAGGTGACCTTCCCATATGGGTTTCTCCTGGGGTGTAAAAGTGGCAACGTATATCCTTGTTTCATAGGCGGTTGATATAAATTCTTCCTGTATTGAGGTTACCTCAACACCCGAAAAATTGAACATACCTGATGTAATTTTGGCCACTATATCCTGAAGGGCATCTGTGAGTGCCTGGGCATCATTCGCTATGTAGGCATATCCCCTGAGATAATGGTTGGCTGGATAGGCCATACCACACCCATGTAGATCAGGCCTCACCGCAAGTGTATCCCCTGTGATGTTTGCCGAATCACTGGCAAACTTAAGTTCATTACCCCATCTCTGTGCCCAGTTCAGCTCATTGGCACCCTTTTCAGTGATACCCGTGCCAAAACCCACTGCAAATATGTGGATACTGTCATAATGGAATGCCCTGTATGCCTGGTACACTATATCCTTACTGTATCCTCCACAGCTCTGAGCAGGTGTGTTTGTCTCACCATCTGTTATGATAATGATTGCCTTGAACATACATTTTTCAAGCTCTGGGTGGGCTGCCATATAAGAATTGAAGTGATGCCATCCGTCATAGAGTAAAGGACCATTTGGGGTTGACCCAGAGGCGTAAGAACAATTTATATGGTTCCAGATTTTCGTAAAGGAGGAACCAATGGAGTCGGTGTAAAAAACATGGCCTGATATCCAATCCCATCCATGTGTGATTTCGTTGTATCTGTAACCCGAATAACTGTAAGGCCTGTAATTTGGATAAACATAGGCCTTACTCTTAAAATGATACCCCTGTCCCACAAAAACAGGAACGGGGAATGCATCGGCATCTTCATCCTCAACAATACCATCATTATCAACATCTAGGAAATCATGCAGAACCTTTATAGCATCCTTCATCCTTGTTGAGGTCTCTCTTGGGCGTATAAGTGTTACACGAAGGTTTTTCAGGTACTCGCAATAAATACGAACATAAACCTGAACATCCTCCACATTCCCAAGACCTGAAACAATCACTGAATCATAGATTGCCCCCGAATTCCACTTTTTATTAACCGTTCTTGTGTAGGTATGCCAGGTGCCATTGCTCTTTATCTTAAGGGTCCATGTGTAGAAGCGAGCATCGGTCCACCACGTCCACCAACTTTTATATACCCTTATCTTCCATACGGTATCTGCAGGTACCCCATTAAAGTCGTCCATTGAACCGTTGTCGGGCACTGTAAGAGAGTCGTACCATGTGTCAAGATTCGTTCCATACCCTCCACTGTAAAAATGAAGGTCAACACTAATGTCACCTCCAGTTGACCAGCTCATACTCCCTGATTTATCAAGAAGTATCAACAATCCCAGAACATCGTTGTATCTGAACATTGTTTCATCCCCTGCAAAAATGACCGTGGGAATAGCAATAAGTATGAGAATTATTGCAATCTTTTTCATTTTTCACCCCCCGTGCCTTTCTTTTTCTCAAAAAGTTCAAGTGGTTTCAAAGGATTGAGGTGTAAAACAACGGGTATCAATCTGTATGCCCCCTCTCTGTAAATCCCTATGAAACTGAAGTAAAAGGCCTCATCCCTTTCATAACGTGATAAGAACCCTTTCGCATCTTCATACTTCTCCATCCTCTCAACATAGGTTCTGAACCTTTTAATCCTGCGAACAAAGGCATTTCCAGTGTTCCATAACTTGCCTTCCTTTACAAAAGCTGCGTATATATCCTGACTTCCCCTCTTGAATCTCTCTTTCTTTATTTCCATTCCTTCTGGTAGATCCTCAAACTCAAATTTATAATGCCTGGGGAGGTAAAAGAAACAGCCACCAAGGAAGACATCCTGGTCAAGATAAATCACCCTCTTTTCAACGGCATCCCATCCACCATACTGTGCAACAACTGCTTCAGCATTCGGGTTGGTCTTTATTGCTTCAAAGTAGGAAAGGCTGTCAAGACCCCCAAGGTCAAACCATTCAAAAGATGCTGCTGAAAAAATCAATAGAATAAACATTTTTCACCTCCTTTTATTTATACATCGTGTGACCCATTACCCCCGATGACAGAAAAGGCATCTCAAAAGAAACCTCCATTTCAAAAGTCCGTGAGTACTTATTTTGAAGGTAACCTGTAGAATTGAAGTGATAAACCCATGCCTCTCCTCCTGCATAAAGGGTTGAATAATCCTTGTAAGGAAGTTCAAAGGGTATGGGCCAGATTAAAAACTTATCACCATTGGCAACATCACCTTCATACACCCTTCTGTTGGAGTCAAGTATAAAGTATGTCTTTATGTGGGGATTTGTTCCAAGGAGGGTATCAAAGTTCGCTCTCATAACATCGGTATTGGGGATAAATGAGATGTAAAAATCTGCCCCTGTATCACCACATTGATATGCCACCCTCCTGTTGCGGAAGAAGTTCACACGTGCAATAAAACCACTGGTATAAAGAGAAAGAGCAACTATAATGATAGAAACAACTAGGATAATCATCAGCATGGTGATCAGTGCTATTCCTCTCTTACTTTCCATTCTATCACCTCCTATCTATTTTTTAAACCTATTGTAGCAGAATGCTGCACCCTGATCGTATCCCTACCATAGGTTTTCTCGGCAAAAACCGTGTATTTAATACTCTGGACAATATGTCCCTGTATGGTATTACCTGTGGCGTCCACCTCCTGAACGGGTAGTGAAGCAAGGGGTATCACATTCCCTGACGTATCAATGTACTGGATATTAAAACTATCCACATTGAACAACACGGGGTAAATCTGGGCCCCTTCCATATAATAAATCGTATCGTTACTGAGGGAAAACCCCCTGAGACTATCACCAATTGGGGTTCCATCCCCATTTTCATCATACTTATAGGTGATTGACGAATTGTCACCATTTATTATCCCGAAGCGAATATTATCCACAGGACTATACCCAAGCATACGCACTTCTTTCTCCATCAGATTACTGAATGAAACAACGGCATTATCAAGCAAAAGTCGCTCCGTCTGAATGCTATTCGTTCTCTGCATTGAGAAGAATGCAGAAAGAATAATACCAAGCATCATTGAAAGAAGTGTTATTACAACCACCATCTCTATCAGGGTCAATCCTCTCTTTCTCATGGTCACCTCCCTATCTCCGTAGAGTCATTATAAAATGTTGTGTAATGGAATCATTTCCCAGGTGAACAACTGCTTTTAGATAGATATTGCTGGGGGAAACACCGGGTGAGGTGCCGGTTGAACTGTCAAGATAGAAAACCGTTTTTATATTATAGTTTGATACTGTATCGTTTGCACTATCCACAGGTGTGCCCTGAACCGCACTCCATATGGTTGAGTAGGTTGTAGGGTCGTTCCCAACAGTGGTTTTAAAAGCCTCTATCTCATTATGGAGGGTTTCATACATTTTAACTTTTTTCTCGAGTTTTTGATTGGTGCGTGAATTGAAAAGGAAGAAAGTGAAAAATGCAGCTGATGCAATGGAAAAAAGAACAATTGTCACAACCAATTCAACAAGTGTAAACCCTTTGTTCTCCATTATCCACCTCCTGAAGTTTGCTCAACCTTTTTCCTCAAAATCCCACTCAGCGTTAGGTTAAGCTCGGCTTTTTGGGTTCCATACATAACCTGGAGGTCTACTGCTCTGCTCAATGTCCCATCTTTGTATAGAAATACCTGGGTGGGGTTAGCCTGCTTAAAAAAAGAGTAGTGCATGTGAAAAGAAGCAATTTTGGTTAGATCCAAGGGATTTACAACTACAAGCGAATCACTTCCAGGATAAAAAATCAAGCGATATCTGGTTAAAACTGTATCCTCCTGAAGCTGAACCTTCAGCTCACCATAGAACTTTGAAAATCGCGATATATCTTCGTTCAATCTGCCTGCCTCCACAGATTTAGAGTAACCCCAGATGCTCAACCCAATCAGAAGACTGGCAACAACCATCACAACAAGAAGCTCAATGAATGTAAAACCATTTCTTCTCATATCTCACCTCCATTTTATTATCTGCAATAAATGTTCCAGATTTTTTTGATTGAATTTCAGTATGTTACAAATGTAAGGGATAAAGAACAGTGTAAATTTCTCATGAGGGTTGAAAGGGATTACATACACTATCTTCTTCTGAAAAAACCTCCTCCTCTTCTTTTATTTTTCTCCTTCTCTTCTTCCTCTTTATGTTCTTCTTCCTTCTCACCAATCACCTTGAGAAGCCCTGATGATATCAAACCGTAAAGGGTTCTTGCAACAAGGAATTCCTCAAGCCCGAGTTCCTTTGCAATCTCCTTAAGGCTCTTTTTACCATCTACCGTTGTAAGGATCTTCCATTCATCCGCTGATAATTCAATGTTGCTCATCTCTGGTTCCTCAACAAAATTCACAATCACATTCACAGAGGGTATAACCTTCTCCATCTGCTTCCATTCATCAATCTGCCTTGCTGCCTCAAGTATAACATTCTGGATGGGCATCTGGATGGATGTCTTGTTCACCACCTCACCAGGTCTGAACTCAAATGTTCCCTTCCTGTAAATCAATATCTTCTGTACTGCGCTCATGCCCTCTGAACCCTGTGCCTCTGCATGTAGAAGAAGACCCCCCTTGAAGTACATCAGGGCATCTCCCTTCTCACCTTTTATATGAAGAACACCATCCTTGTTTGAAAGGTGTATAACCTGTAAAACATCTGTTATCTCAAAATCCTCAAGATTTCCTGATAAAGGCACTATCCCTCCTTAAAGAATCCCAT
>Ga0190304_1000141_pt1 | contig 32905 bp, 28 predicted proteins | sample 48700712_MG_FD_161670 | JGI IMG/M metagenome (GOLD analysis project Ga0190304, IMG submission 161670) | Hydrothermal vent sediment bacterial communities from Southern Trench, Guaymas Basin, Mexico - 4870-07-1--2_MG | ecosystem: Environmental > Aquatic > Marine > Hydrothermal vents > Sediment ...
TCCAACTGCCATACTATGCACTACAGCCAGCATGGAAGCGTTCTTGCAGCGTGGGGTAGCGGAGGCCCCTACCAGTACCTCTTGATAAATGACTGCATAGGCTGCCACAGCAACTCCAGCGGCAATGCCACCATTGTCAACGGCACCCCCATGGTCCTCACCTCCAGCGCCCCTGCTTACCCGCCAGACGGCTCCTCATCCAGCACCCTGGCAGGAGGGAATTTCTACTGGCTGGTTAATGGAAACGGGAGTTACGACAAGGATACCTTAGGGCACAATGTCACGGATATTCCAGGCGTAGACAAGGACGGCAACAATGGCAACAGCGCTCCCGGAGGGACAAACTGCGCTACTTGCCATGACACTAACCTGCTCACCCACCAAACCCACAGCGGGAGAACCTACAGCGGCTGTGAGTTCTGCCACAACGTGAAGCACCATGCCGATGACAGCTCAACTGTTGTGGGTGAAACCGGTGGATGGTTCCGCTTCCTGAACTTCTGCTCCTACCACCCATCCACCTACCAACCAGATGGGTTTGTGGGGGTTAAGGGGATTGAAGCTTCCGACTGGGAACAGAACCCGAGTTCGACGGGCCACAACGAATACCAGGGCGCCTCCGGCTCGGATACCTCCCACTCCATAAGTCAGTACTGTGCAGTATGCCACGGGGACTTTCACGACAAGCCAGGCGAAAGCAGCGACACTGGAGGGAGTTCTCCCTGGCTTCGCCACCCAACAGATTACGCCATACCAAATTCAGGAGAGTATGCCTATGCCTTTGGCGCAAGTGGTGGCACTGGCACCTATGACCCCCTTGTCCCCATCTCAAGGCCTGATATGACCTCATTTACTGCAGTTTCAAGTCAGGTGAGGATTGGAACAGACCAGGTCCAGTGCTTATCCTGCCATCGGGCCCATGGTTCTCCCTATCCTTATATGTTGAGGTGGGACTATAAAAGCTGGCCGGGGAGCGGAACAAACGGGTGTGCCGTGTGCCACACATCCAAGGACTGAGGAAGTGACATGGCTTTTGATACAAGCATCTTGGACAGGGTGCTAGAGGAAAGAAGAAAAAGGCTTGAGGGGGAGCGTAAGGAGCTCCTTTTCAGGGTGGTGAAGACACTGCAAGAGATAAGAAAGCGATTCGGCATAAAGGAGGCCTACGTGGTGGGTTCTCTGGTAGAGCCAGGGCGATGGGCGGATTGTTCCGATGTGGATGTGGCCGTGGCGGGGGCTTCCAGGTTTATTCTGGACATCATGGGTGCCCTGGAGGAGGCCGTGGGCAGGGAGGTTGATGTGATAGATCTGGACAGACACCCGAGGGCCGACTCTTTCAGGACCAGGGGGGTAAAGGTCTATGGCTGACGAAAGGTTAGCCCTTTTCAAAGCTGAACTTGTGGGGCAGTGGAGAGTTGTGAAGCGCCTCCACGACCTGGTGAGGGTGAAGCTGGAGGATTTTGGAGAGACTCAGGAGAAGATAGACAGCATGGGCTACAAGCTCCACAATTTGTACTGCGCCTATGAAGAGCTGTTCGAGATAGTGGCCAGATACTTCGAGAACCAGGTTGAGCCCGTTCGCTATCATGCTGATTTACTGAAAATGATGAGGCTGAGCATAGAGGGTGTTCGTCCTGCCCTGGTGACTGAAGGGACCTACATGTTGCTGGATGAACTCCGGAGGTTTCGCCACTTTTTCCGCCATGCTTACGGAGTGGACCTGGACCAGGATAGGGTTGGGCTTGTGGCAAGGAAGGCCGTTGAGCTGGAGGGGACCTTTGAAAGGGATTTGGAGGATTTTCTTAGTCTTCTTGGAGGCGTGGAGTGATGGGTTTTAAGCACTGGGTGGTTTTTGCTTTGGTTTTCTCTATGGCCTTTGCCGGAGATGCCTTTGCAGGGAATTATACTTCTTCTGCCCACGGCAACTCCACCTACGGAGTGAACAGGTCATCCATGAGCGGATATTCCACGGGCAACTGTGCCCACTGCCACGAGATGCACGCCAGCTTGGGTGGGTCAGAACCGTCTCCCGCGAGCGGTTCTCCGAGCCCTTTTGCTCTGTTTGCAGACAACTTCAATTCCAGCTCTACGGCGGGTTCATACACCGAATCGGACAACTTTTGCTTTTATTGCCACTACTCCTCTGGCACGGTGCAACAGGTGACGAACTACGATTACAGCAGGGTGTTTGGCTGTGCTACAGGTGGAGTTACCTCCATAATGGATGCGTTCAATCAGACATATCAGCATGACCTCCACGATATTTATCTTTTTGCCAAGAATAAGTTTTCCTGGTTTGGAGACAGCCACAATCCCTGCGATGCCTGCCACAATCCCCATCTGGCCAAGAGAAACTGGAGTGATCCTGATGACCCCACCCTCACGGCCATTTCCCTTCCTTCTGACCATGATAACCTTTATGGAGATGACACAGGATCGGAGCGGATGAGCACCTACAATTACAAGGCCCCTTATTGTTTTGGTTCCAGCTATGAACCCGGGGGTACGGGGGCAGGTGACGGTTCGGACATGCCTAATTATGTTACCTTTTGCCAGGATTGCCATTACCAGTTCAGCTCCTATGCCACAGCGGACTTGAACAATACACCCAATGACATAGACTGGACCTCATCGGGAGATAAACACGGTGAGGGGAACATGGATGGTGGCTTGGATATCAAATCTCCCTATAGCTCCAGTGGTGGATATGTTCTCTCCTGCACCGACTGCCACGAACCACATGGGTCTGCCAACACTTATCTCATCAGGAGGCGGGTAAATGCAGGGGATCTGGCCGGAACCGTGGGCTCCGGCGCAAAGGATTTTGGCTACCTCTGTCAGAGGTGCCATGTGGATGACTATTCTTATAGTGGGAATTCAAGTTACGAGAATATGTGGGAGTATGTTCATCACTGCAGCGATACAGGTGACTCTCCATATGAGCAGAAGTCGTGCAGTAACTGCCACGGCAGTGGTGGAGAAGGCAAAAATGTCTGTAAAGGTGGCGGTGGCGGCGGTGGCGGCGACGGTGATGGAGGAGGAGGCAACCCTAACCCTATTGACTGCACCGACTGCCATTACCACGGGGCCACCGCTACAGACTCCTCTGGAGTGAGCAGAAGAACCTTCTGAGAATGGGTGGGCGAGGGTTGGGCCCTAGAGGGTTGGTCTTTTGGCTCTTTTGTTGGAGCTTATATTGAGTGTTGGGCAAAGGGGGATGAATGAGTTCGGAGCATCTGTCGGAGATTGAGAAAAAGGCCCTTATTGAGTTCAGAAGGAGACTTGAAGAGCTCTTTGGAGGGGCTCTTATGGCTGTCAGGCTGTTTGGGTCCAAAGCCCGGGGAGACTTCGTGGAAGGCTCCGATGTGGATGTGGCCGTGGTGGTCAAAGGGCCTTTGGATAGAGAAACGGTTGAGAAGATCTACGAGGTGGCCTTTGGTATAAACTTTGCAGCGGACTACGCTTTTTACCTTTGGGACAGAAAATAGGGGAGTCCCTGAAAGAAAGGGGCTTTTGTGGGAATGAGTGAGAAGCCGTTTGTGTGGTGGGTTTTCCTTCTGGTGGTGGCACTGTTTATCTCTTCCCCGGCTCTTGGGGGTACCAGGGTCTCCGTATACCTGGCCCTTAAGTCTCCCGTCTCTGCTCCCGTGTGGTTCAAGCTCAAGGGTTTGGCTGTGGCCCAGGATGGGGAGGACTGGACGGAGCTGAAGGCCAGGGTCCGGGAAGTGGATTCGTCCAAAGTTGGCAGGGGCCAGGTGTTCCTGGGCATCTTTGAGATACCCCGGGGCTCCTATACCCGGTTGAGGCTCACCCTGGAGAAGGCCGCCCTGAAGAAGGATGGGAAACTGATGCTTCTGTCCCTGGCCCAAAAGGAGGCCGAGTTCAGGATTTCTCCTCCCCTGAATCTCAGGGATGGAGACAGCACCTGCCTGTTTCTCACCTGGGACGTGGACGCCTCGGTGAAAGGGGGGTTTTCCTTTGAGCCGGTCATTCATGTGAAACCTCAAGCTATTCCCATAGCCAGCGAGCTTCTCTATGTCACCTGCGACGACATAGACACCCTCTATGTCATAAGGGCTGATAAAAACTGGGTGGTTGGTTCTTTGGGGCTTGGTGGGGGTCCCAAAGGCCTCAAAATAGATAAGGACCTCAACAGACTCTATGTGGTGGATTCGAAGAGCAGGGACATAAAGGTGGTGGAGCTTTCTACTAACCGGGTGGTAGACTCTATTATGCTGCCCTTTGTTTTGGAGCCTACATTTATAGAGCTCTCTCCGGATGGGGCAAAGGCTTATGTGACGGATAAAAAGGGCAACTATCTCCTTAAGTTGGACTTGTCTTCTGGCTCTGTTGAGGGGGAAGCTGAGTTGGGACATGGCCTTTACTACCCTCTCTATATAGAAGACGAGGGTGTGTTGGCCGTCTCTTCACTACTGTCCCAGTTGGTATATCTCGTCGATCCTGCTGATTTGAGGGTGAGACAGGAAGTAAGTGTGGGTGTTAGTCCCGAGGGCCTCCTGGTCCATCAGGGTTACCTCTACGTTGCGGACAGAGGCTCCGGTACTGTAACGGTTTATAGCTTTAGAGAGGGGAGAGTACTGGGAAGGGTGAATGTTGGTGCTCAGCCCAGGCGTATAGTAGGAAGTGGCAACAAGGTTTATGTGAGCGATTATGGGGAGGGGAGCCTTTCTCTCTTGCTGCCGGGACGCACTGTGGTTTTCAGGAAGATCGCCATTGGAGGTACTCCTCTGGATATGGCGGTGTGTGAGAGGCGCCGATGGCTTTACGTGTTGGATAGAGATGCCAAGAAGGTTAAGGTGTTGGGACTCACTTCTGAAAGGCTGGTGACCGCCATACCTTTGGGTGGCACGCCTTTCTCTGCTCAGGTTTTACAATAAAACTTCCCTAAAAAATAGTTTGATAGAGAAAATTGGAGGGTTAGTTGAGAATGCTGGGAGGGTTTGAAGCCCAGGTCAAGTTGATAGTGGATAATGCTATAGTTGGAGTTTATTTGTTTCAGGATGACAAGTTCTGGTACGTGAATCCTGTCTTGGCAAAAATCTTCGGTTATGAGCCAGAAGAAGTGATAGAGAGACTAGGTCCCTTGGATGTTATCCATCCCGATGATCGTGACTTAGTGAGGAGGCAAATCCAAATCCGTCTCGAGGGAAAAGAAGAGCATTTGCATTACGTATTTAGAGGATTGCGCAAAGACGGCACCGTTATCTATTGTGAGACTTTTGGTAGCCGCGTTCACTACCGGGGAAAGCCGGCAATCGTGGGCACCATTATTGATATCACCGAGCGCAAACGGGCAGAGGAGTCTTTGAGGAGGTCGGAGGAGCAGTATAGGACTCTAGTAGAGGCTGCTCGGGATGTTATCTTTAGCTTGTCCACGGAAGGTGTGATCACATCTCTGAACCCTGCTTTTGAACTGAGCACTGGATGGCCACGCTCTCAATGGATAGGGGAGCACTTTTCGGTGCTGGTTCACCCTGAGGACTTACCTCTTGCTGAGGATCTTTTCCAGCGCGTCTTAAATGGGGAATCATCCTCTCCTGTAGATCTTCGAATCCGCCAGAAATCGGACTACGGTATCTACGAGCTCACCGGAGCTCCCATTGTACATGAAGGGAGAGTAACAGGCGCTTTGGGGATTGCCAGAGATGTTACCTCTCGAAGAGAGATGGAAGAAAAGTTGCAGTGGGAGCTGGCGGTGAACTCCGTTGTGTCTGAGATTGCCCACACCCTGTTGAGCACCTCATCTCTGCGGGATGTGGGTTATGAGTTGTTGGATCGCGTTACCCCCCTCACTGGGAGCAAGCACGGTTTCCTCTCCATCGTCGATCCCGAGACGAGCAGAGAGGTGCGGCTTCTTTTTGCAGGAGTGCACGATGAAGAATGTACGGCTTTTATGGATGAGGAGTTGACTTTTTCTAGAGGGGCTGATGGGCGCTATCACGGTCTCTGGGGACATGCTCTTAACACAGGTCAGCCTTTCTTTACCAATGCGCCGGATGCCCACGAGGCAAGTGCGGGGGTTCCAGCATGGCATGTACCCATCAAAAACTTCGCGGCTGCTCCAGCGGTGGCAGGTGGTAAAGTGTTGGGCCAGATCGCTTTGGCTAATTCTCCAAGAGGGTATACCCAACGTGATCTGGAAGCGTTGAAACGCATAGCCAATCTCTACGCTTTGGCGGTGTTGAGGCACTGGGAAGCCAAGGCGTTGAAGGAGAGTGAGGAGAGTTATCGTTCGTTGATAGACGATGTTGTGGAGAGCTCCAATGTGGGCCTGTTCATCCTTGATGCCGACTTTAAGGTCGTATGGATAAACAGAGCCATAGAGCGCTTCTTTGGCCTCAAAAGGGAAGAGGTTGTAGGCAGGGACAAAAGGCAGCTCGTAAGAGAGAGGATAAAGTACATGTTTGAGGATCCCGATGGATTCGCTGCTAAGGTTCTGGCCACTTACGATAACAACACCTACATCGAAAACTTTGAGTGTCACGTGCTGCCAGGACCTGGCAGAGAGGAGAGGTGGTTGGAGCATTGGAGTCAGCCCATAGAGTCAGGGCTATACGCGGGGGGACGTATTGAGCACTATTACGATATTACCGGGCGCAAAAGGGCTGAGGAGGCGTTGAGGGAGAGTGAAGAACGTTACTATGACCTGATTGAGAATATAGGTGATCTTGTTATGAGTGTCACACCCGACGGAAGGATTTTATATGTGAACCGCGCCTGGCGAGAAACCCTGGGATATAGTAGAGAAGAAAATTCTCGTCTCTCTCTGCTTGATATCACCCATCCTAACAGCAGGACCCATTTCATGGAATCTTTTCGGCGTGCTTTGTCTGGAGAAAGAATCGGTGCGATTGAAGCGGAATTGGTCACAAAGTCAGGGGGTAGAGTCGCAGTCAGGGGTAATATGAGTTGCAAGTTTATAAATGATGAACCTGCTTATGCTCGAGTCGTTCTAAGCGATGTCACAGAGCAGGAACAGGCAAAAAGAGAGCTGGAATACTACGCTAGGCAACAGCAGGCCCTTGCCGAACTTGGGCATATGGCCCTTACCGATATTGAATTGCAGGCTCTTTTTGAGATGGCAGTAGATAGGGTGGCAAGAACCCTTGAAGTGGAGTACTGCGAGATACTCAGGCTGCTCCCCCAGGAAAACGCCTTGCTCCTGGTTGCAGGTGTTGGGTGGAAAGAAGGGCTGGTTGGTAGTGTAAAGGTGGGTTCAGGCAGGGATTCTCAGGCTGGGTATACACTACTTTCCAGTGAACCAGTAGTTGTTCGTGACTTAAATGCGGAGAAACGCTTTCGTGGGCCGCAGCTGCTTTTAGATCATAAGATTGTCAGCGGAGTTAGTGTGATAATCGGGGAACCCCAGAACCCTCTTGGGGTTCTGGGAGCGCATACTGCCACATATAGGGAGTTTTCAGAGAATGAGGCGGTATTCCTCCAGACTGTGGCCAACATACTGGCAAAGGCGATGAAACAAAAGAAGGCAGAAGAGGGTCTTAGAGAGTCGGAGGGAAAATACAGGACTCTTACAGAAAGCTCTCTTTCTGGCATCTTTATCAATCGGGGTGGGAAATATGTATTTGTGAATAACAGATTTGCCCAGATATACGGATACACACCCGAAGAATTGATAGGAAAGGATTGTATTGAACTGGTCCATCCTGACGATAGAGAGACAGCCAGGCAAAGATTGTCAGAAGCTCTTTCGAGAGGATTTGAGCCACAGGAGGTACGGGGAATCACAAAAGACGGAAGAACCATCTGGTGCGAAGTCGTAGCAACACGGATCAGGTATGAGGGTGAACCGGCCATAATGGGAAATGTTTTTGATATTACAGAACGGAAAAGTCTTGAAAGACAACTGATTCAGGCCCAGAAAATGGAGGCCATTGGGAGACTCACGGCTGGAATAGCCCATGATTTCAACAATATGATTTCCGCCATTAGAGGATTTACTGAGTTGTCAATGATGCATCTAGGTAAAAAGGACCCGATTTATGCCAACTTGAAACATATCTGGGATGCCTCGAACCGGGCCGCCGATTTGGTGCGTAAGCTGCTCTATTTCAGCAGGAGTCAGCCGCTAGAGATGCGCCCCTTAGACCTCAACGTGCTTCTCAAAGACCTGTGCAGGGTGGTCCGAAGGCTTATCGGAGAGGACATTACCGTTAGTCTGGAGCTAGATACGACCCCCTGTGTGATTCAGGGGGATGCTGGAAGCATAGAGCAGGTGATCATGAACCTGGCAGTTAACGCCAGGGACGCCATGCCTCAAGGTGGCGAGCTTACCATAAAGACTGAAAATGTACGTATAGATGAGAATTATACAGATACGTATCCCTATGCTAGGCCTGGTGAATTTGTGTGCCTGTCAGTTGCTGATACAGGGATTGGTATGGACGACGAGGTTCTCCGGCGCATATTCGACCCCTTTTTCACGACTAAAAAATCTGAGGAGGGGACCGGACTTGGTTTGTCCGTTGTTTATGGCATTGTCAAGGGACACGGAGGATGGATAAGCGTCGAAAGTGAGCCTGGAGTGGGCTCCACCTTTAGAATCTACCTACCTGCTGCCTTGCCACCAACAGGGGAAACGGTGTCTAGAACTCGAGACAAAGTACCCTTGTTGGACTTCGATGGAAGAGGATGGAGAGTTCTGGTAGTGGAAGACGATGACGGCCTCCGTGAGTTTGCCAAGAGAGCTCTCAGTGGGCACGGGTATGTTGTTTTTGAATCTGCCAATGCTAAAGAAGCCATGGCCATTTTCGAGCGGGAGGGTGGTAACTTCCATCTAGTGTTCACCGATGTGGTCCTCCCAGATAAAAGTGGCCTTCAACTGGTTGAAGACCTTCTGTCTAGCAAACCAGAACTCTGCGTCCTTTTGAGCAGCGGCTACACAGACCACAGGTCTCAATGGCCCGTGATAAGAGAAAAGGGATTCGAGTTTTTACAGAAGCCTTTTACTATGGTTGACCTTCTCAGGGCGGTGAAGAAACTTCTTGAAGCAAGTGGCGCGGAGTAAAAACGGAGTGCACTTAAGCTGGAAAAAATTTGATATGACCCCGTATGTGAGATACTTCTAACGCAGCAGCCTCATTATCATAGCCCCACGGGGAGGTCTTCTTTCTGGGCGAGTTGCTCGAGTTCAAGCGCAACGCCCTGGAGGTCCTCCGCAAGCCTTTGGTGGATGGGGTAACCATTGCCCGGGCTAGTTTCACCATTATCTGTCCATCTCGTTGTAGATGAGTAGTAGAGCCTAAGAAGCAAAAATCAACTCAAGCGCAATTTTCCAACTTACTGTTTTTCGGAGGATTTTTTTGGAGGCGGCACCCGGATTCGAACCGGGGATTCGGGGATTTGCAGTCCCCTGCCTTACCACTTGGCTATGCCGCCCGATGAAGGATGGAGCGGGAAACGGGATTTGAACCCGCGACCCCTGCCTTGGCAAGGCAGTGCTCTACCCCTGAGCTATTCCCGCCCTTGGTGGAGGAATTTATATATTTCTTCTCCTTTTGTGTCAAGATGGGGGCTTTCCCCTTTTTGACCTTGATAGCCAGGCCGGCTGGGTATAAAGATGGGTGCACATAAGAAGTCTAGGAGGAGTGGAGCATGCTTCGGACCTTACGGGAGAACATGAAATCCCTCAGCATCGCCTTGTGGATTGTGGTGGCCGCTTTTATTGGTACCATTTTTTTGGTGTGGGGAAGGGGTAGCCAGCAAGGAGGCAAAGATGTGCTGGCCCACGTGGGCGACAAGGTCATCACATACATGGACTACAGGAAGGCCTACGTTAAGTCCTATGAGTTCTACAGGAAGATGTTTGGGAGCAAGTTTAATGAGGACTTGGTGAAGAGGCTCCATTTGAAGGAGCAGGTTCTCAACAGCCTGATAAATGACAGGTTGGTAGAAGTGGTGGCCGAAAAGGAAGGCATTAGAGTTTATCCGAATGAGGTGGTGGACGAAATAGCTCGGATGGAGGTTTTCAAGACCGATGGCAGGTTTGATCCACAGAAGTACGAGAAGGTTCTTCAGCTCAATAGGCTCACTCCCGAAGAGTTTGAGGAGGACATTAGGCGGTCTCTCCTGAAAGACAAGGTTTTGGCGCTCGTTAGGGATTCTGCTGCCGTTCCTCAGGCAGATGTTAGAGATGAGATCGTTTATGGTATGGAGAAAGTGAAAATAGAGTATGTGGAGCTTTCTCCCCGGCTTCTTACGAGTAAGTTCAAATTGGGCCCAGAAGATTTGAAAGCGTATTATGATAAGCACAAGGAGGAGTTTAGAGTTCCAGACAAAGTGAGAATTGCTTATCTGCCTTTCTCTATAGAAGGGTTTAAAAGGCGGGTAAAAGTTTCCGATCAAGAGATAGAGAAGTACTATCAAGAGAATAAAGAAGACTTCCCAGCTCCACCTCGGTTGCACCTGTTGGTTATATCGGTGAAAAGTAAAAAGGCTATGACTAAGGTGCTGGAGGCCCTGAAAAAGAAGACCTTCTCCGAGGTGGCGAGGCGTTATTCCCAGGATTCCTTGGCTTCAAAGGGAGGGGATATGGGATGGGTTGCCCTCTCCGACCTTCCTGCCTCGATGAGTCAAGCACTGGGGTCTCTAGGGGTTGGGAGGATTTCATCTCCTGTGAGAGTGGACGGGGAGTACAAGGTCTTCAAGCTGGTTGATAGAAGGGAGGGGGGAGTTAAGCCCTTGAAAGAAGTTAAGGGCCAGATTTTGGAGCGCCTGCTGGTCGAAAAGGCTAGAAAGGAAGCCCTCAGAATGGCTGCCAAGGCCAGAAAAATGCTAAAGGAGGGGATGTCCCTGGAAGAAGTGGCCAAGAGGCTGGGCATTGGTATGGTTTCTACACCCCTTTTGGCTAGGGATGGTAATATTCCCCAGGTGCCAAGTTCATCCAGGCTCCTACAAGTGGCTTTTGTTTTACAGGATGAGGGGATTTCGGACATTATTCGCACATCCGAGGGGTTTTACATCTTGGGGGTGTTGGAGAAGAAGAAGTCCTACGTGCCTCCCTTGGACGAAGTGAAGGCCCGGGTGGAAGAGGCGGTTAGGCTGGAGAAGGCGGGCGTTCTCTTGGATAGGGAGGGAGGCAGGCTAGCCCAGTTAGCCACCCAGAAAGGGTGGAGAAAGGCTCTAAGGGAATTAGGGTTTTCTGGGGTGAAAGTGGAAGAGTCTTCCTATTTTACCAGGGCTGATGTTGGAAGCTGGGGGAAGGACCTTATAAACAGGGCTTTTGCCATGGAGAAGGGTATGTTCTCTTGGGTCCACAGGGGGAGGAAGGTGTTGGTCTTTAGGTTGGCTGATCACCAGGGCGTAAGTGAATCAATCATAGCCAGAGTTTCTCCTCAGGTTGAGAGGATTTTGTTGGAGAAGAGGAGAAGGGAGCTGGTGGATCAGTGGTTGAAGGAGCTCCGGGAGAGGGTGAAGGTGAAGGTGAATCAGAAACTCTGGGAGGCCCTTTAATGAAAGTGCCCCGAGGATACAAGCTGAAAAAGGTTTTGATGGATGGGGAGTCCATGGACAGGACTTTAACTCGTATGGTTCATGAAGTGTTGGAGCGGAGCAGGGGTGGAGAGGATCTAGCCTTTGTGGGGATAAGGAGAAGGGGCGACGTGCTGGCTGCCCGAATGGCCCAGAAGCTGGAGAAGGTGGTGGGTAGGCAGATACCTCTGGGGGAATTAGATATCACCCTCTACAGGGACGATTTGAGCCTTTTAGATTTTCAGCCCAGGGTTGGTAAGACGGAAATCCTTTTTTCCATAGAGGGGAAGAGGGTGGTTTTGGTGGATGATGTTATCTTCACAGGGAGGACCATCCGGGCGGCCCTGGATGCTTTGATGGATTTGGGGAGACCCAAGAGCATCCAGTTGGCTGTGCTTGTGGACAGGGGACATAGGGAGCTTCCCATTCAGCCTGACTATGTAGGGAGGGTTGTCCCCACTTCCCACAGTGAGAATGTGTTGGTTCTTTTGAGGGAAGTGGATGGTGAGGATAAAGTGGTTTTGGTGGAGGCGGAAGATGCTCAGTGGTAGAGACCTGGTGGCATTGGCGGATCTGTCTAGAGAAGAGATCCTCTATCTTTTGGATACTGCTCAGGCCATGAAAGAGGTGCTCACCAGGGACATAAAAAAGGTTCCCACCCTTAGGGGGAAGACAGTGGTGAATCTCTTCTTTGAACCCAGCACCAGGACCAGAACTTCCTTTGAGATAGCGGGTAAAAGGCTTTCTGCGGATGTGATTAACTTTTCGGCAGCCACCAGCAGCCTTACCAAGGGAGAGACCCTGAAGGACACGGCCAGGAATATTGAGGCTATGGTGGTGGATGCTGTGGTGGTGAGGCATAGCGCTTCTGGAGCTGTCAGGTATCTGGCACGGGAGCTGGACGTGCCAGTGATAAATGCGGGGGATGGAGCCCACGAGCATCCTACCCAGGGACTCCTGGATATCTTCACTATCAGGGAGAGAAAGGGTTCTGTGGAGGGTCTGAAAGTGGCCGTTGCTGGGGATATTGCTCACAGCAGGGTGGCCAGATCTGGCATTCACGGCCTTCTCAAGTTGGGGGCTCAAGTGGTGGTAGCAGGGCCTCCCACCATGGTTCCCCCTGACATAGAGAGACTAGGTGTCTCCGTGGCTTCCTCCGTGGAAGAGGTTTTGGGGGAGGTGGACGTGGTCATAATGCTGAGGATCCAGATGGAGCGACAGAGTTCCCCCCTTTTCCCTTCCCTGAGGGAGTATTCCAGGTATTTTGGTTTGAATATGGAGAAGCTCAAGTCTGTTTCCAGGGACCTTCTAATTATGCACCCAGGCCCTGTGAACTGGGGGGTTGAGCTTTCCCCAGAGGTGGCTTACCACCCTAGGAATGTGATCCTGGATCAGGTCACCAACGGGGTGGCTGTGAGAATGGCCGTTCTCTATGCCATCATAGGGGGGTGAGGCTGATTCTGATGGGGACTGTACAGGCACAGCGGCTTCATCGGCCTCTTTATCCGGACGGCATTTCGAAGGTTCTGGGATGAGCCATGAGATTCGTGGTGAGAACCCGCTCTCCTGAAGAAACCAGACTCCTGGGGGAGGTACTGGCAGAGTTGGCTGGGGAAGGGGCCCTTTTCGCTTTGGGGGGTGACCTGGGTGCGGGCAAGACAGTATTCACCCAGGGAGTTGCCCGGGCTCTAGGCGTAGCGGATATCGTCACAAGCCCGACTTTTACCATGGTTAATGAATATAGTGGTAAGTGTCCCCTATATCACGTGGACCTTTATAGGGTGGAAGGACCCTTGGACGTGTGGGACTTAGGGCTGGAAGACTATCTCGAGGGTCACGGGGTTGTTGTGGTGGAGTGGGCCGATAAGGCCGGTGAGCTTTTGGATTTGCCTCGCGTTTGGAAGCTCTTCTTCCGTATCTTAGAGGAGGAGAGGGATATAGAGGTGGTACCGCCCCAGGGTGTGGAGAGTTCTAAATTAAAGGAGGCCTTGACCCGTATAGGGGTGGAGGTGGTGGAGTGGAAGGGATTCTGAAGAAGATAAGACTCTATTCCGAGGTTGTGAAGCTGCCCCACACTGTTTTTGCCCTTCCTTTTGCCTTCACTGGGGCCTTGATGGCGGCTCGTGGGGTGCCCTCTCTTTCTACCCTTTTCTGGATAGGGTTGGCCATGCTGGGGGCTAGGACGGGGGCTATGGCCTTCAACAGGTGGGCCGATGCCGGCATAGACGCTGCTAATCCCCGGACGAGGAATAGACCTTTGCCCAGAGGAGATGTGGGCAGGGGGCAGGTCCTGGCCTTCTCCATCCTCTCTTATGGCTTGTTGGTTTATGCTGCATATCGTCTCAATCCCTTTTGTTTTAGATTATCTCCCTTGGCAGTCTTCATCACTTCCTTCTATTCCTATACCAAGCGTTTTACGTGGGCATCCCATCTCGTGTTGGGGTTGGCCCTTTCTCTGGCTCCTCTGGGAGCCTGGATAGCCGTGTCGGGAAGGTTGGACGTACCTGCCCTCTACTTAGGTTTGGCAGTCCTTTTCTGGGTGGCAGGTTTCGATGTCCTTTATGCCTTACAGGATATAGAGTTTGACCGGTCCTTTGGATTATGCTCTATCCCCCGGTGCGTGGGAGTAAAGTTCTCCCTGTATCTTTCCCGGGCCTTTCATGGTCTCACCCTCTTTTTCCTCTTCTTGGCTGGGGAGGGCTGCAGTCTGGGCTGGGTTTATAGGGGAGGATTAGCTTTGGTGACACTGCTTTTTGTCTATGAGCATTCTCTGGTGAAACCCGACGATCTGAGCAAGTTAGACATGGCCTTCTTTAATATGAACGGTTATATCAGTGTGTCTGTCTTTCTATTCACTTTTTTGGATATAATGTTTTAACACTACCCAATTCCTTCAAAGAGTTTAGGCCTTCTCTCTTTTCTCCTTCCTACTATAGGATCAAATGTGTATAACGAAAAAAGGATGCTTGGTAGGGTAGCAGTTCTTGTGGCGGTTTTGGTCTTGGGACTGGCCTCCTTTGGAACGGGGGCCTGGGGAGGAGAAAACTGCCGGATCTTCCTGGTCTTCAGCTATCACCCATCTCTTTCGTGGCATGTCAACGCCAAGAGAGGCTTATTGGACGCACTCCGGGACATGGATTGTCTGTATAAGAGCTTTTACATGGACACCAAGCGCCATCCGGAAGAACTCTGGATAGGAAAAAAAGCTTACGAGGCTTTGAAGGAGGTAAAGGAGTGGAAGCCTGCGGTGGTGGTCACTTTCGACGATAACGCCACCAGGATGGTGGGAGGGGGGCTTTTAGGTACCTCTACCCCCGTGGTGTTCTTGGGGGTTAACGCGGAGCCTGAGAGGTACGGTTTTGTGAGAGGAACGAGGAAAAGGCCAGGAGCCAATGTTACTGGGGTTCTGGAGAGGCACTATTTTGCTCAGACCTTCAAGCTTTTGAAGGCCCTGGTTCCAGGAATAGAGAAGTGTGCGGTGCTCAGTGATGACAGTTATACCTCCAGGGTGGCTTTGGACTATTGCAGGTCTCTGGAGCCCTCTTTTCCTGTGAAGATCGTGGGCTACTATACCCTGAGAACTTTTCAGGAGTGGCAAGAGAGGGTGTTGGAGCTCCAAAGTAAGGCTGACTGTCTCCTTTTCTATAATGCCCTCACTGTGAGGGGGTCCAGAGGGAAGATGCTTTCCAATGAGGAGGTGATTCACTGGACGGTGAAGCATAGCAGGCTCTCCGATGGAGGGGTTTGGGAGGCTCCTGTTAAGTGCGGATTGCTGGGTGGAGTTATACTTACGGGCTATTATCAGGGTTATTATGCGGGGCTTAAAGTGAAGGAGATCCTTATGGGCAAAAGCCCTGGTGAGATTCCCATTGAGCGTCCTCCTCGGGGGGAGATTGCCATAAATTTGGCCAGGGCTAGGTCTTTAGGTTTGAAGTTGCCTATGGGGGTTCTTCTCTCCGCCAGGATTTACGGAGGAAGGCAGTGAGAAGAGGATTCATCTTTGCCTCCGGGGTGATTCTCATTTTTGTTGTGGTGTTTCTCGTGGGCATCCATCTCCTCGTGGTGGATTACCGAAAGGGAACGGAGGAACTGGCCAGGAGAAAGGGGGAGATGGTGGCAAGGGAGGTGGCGGTTAATGTGGCTCATCTCATTGATGAGCGGATGGACACGGTAGAGGTGCTGAGTCTTTCCTTCATTCCCCTCTTCTTGGAAGGGAAGATCTCCGAAGGGGAGCTGGATAGGGGAGTGGATCTCCATATGCGCTACGGGGGAGGGGTGACTAATATTCAGTTTTTCAATGAGGATGGAGTGGTAGTTTGGGGATACCCTCCCACTAAGGCTATGTTGGGTCTGAGATTGGATAGGGATCTGATGTCTCACGAGATTTTTAAACTCTTCACCGATTGTATCGAGAGGAGAAAGAGAGAGGTACGGGTGGTAAAGACCCTTTTTCTGGACCCCAACTCTATGAGGTTGGATTATGAGCCCCTGTTGGTGGTGATGCATCCGGTGACCGTTGGCGAAGGCAATGCAATGAAAGGGGTCCTTATGGCTTCCCTAAACCTCTGCAAGATAGTGAGGAAAAGCTTTAGCAAGGTTTTGTTTTCCGGCTGGCAGATGGCTCTGTTGGGTGGTGGAGGAGAGGTTCTTTGGAGCAAAGGGGGTGGTGGGAAGGTAGGCGATCTTTTCAAGGGAGGTGGGGAAGTCATGAGGGTGGAGATGCCTGTGAGGGTGGGGGATCAAAGATGGAGTGTGGTGGCATGGATTTCTAAAAAGGAGGTGGAGGCGGGCATTGTCTCTTTCTATTGGAAGGTAGAGGGGTTTGTTATATCTTTTCTAGTAGTGTTGGGTCTCTCTCTGTTCCTGGTCTTTAAGGAGATCCGGAGGGGTTATAGAGCTGTTGCCCTTTCTGAGGATCGCTTTCGTACTCTGGTGGATGGGATGAGTGAAGTGTTTTACGTCAGGGACAAGGTTAGAGGGTTTTCTTATATGAGTCCAGGGGCAGAGGGGAAGTTAGGGGTTCCTCGAAAGGAGTTGGAGGAGACCATCGTTTCCCTCTCCCCCTTCAATGGAGAGGCTACTGTAGAGGTGGGGGAGAAGGTTCTGGCTGTGAGGGAAAAAAGGAGAGAGGACGCTTTTTACGGGCTGGTGAGGGATATAACCACGGAGTGTCAGCTCACCCGGAATCTGGAGAGGGAAAGAAGCTTCTTGGATAGTATGGTTTCCAGTTTGAGGGCTGGGGTGATGGTGGTGGATGGGGAGAGGAGGGTACTATGGATGAACACTTACCTCAAAGAGATATACGAGCTGGGAGACGAGGTCGAGGGGATTCCCTGTTACACCCTCTTTGCTCACAGGAAGAGCCCGTGTCCATCCTGTTACTTGGATCCCCTTCTGGCTGGTAGAAAGGCCCAGGAAGAGGTGATCGCAAAGTATTACGTCCCACTCCTTGGTGGTGAGAGGCACTTTTTTGTGAGGACCCGGAAGGTGAAGATGGAGGACAAAGGGAGGATAGTGGTCCTTTGCCAGGACATAACAGAGATGAAGCACATGGAAGAGCAGATGTATTTTATGGACAAGCTCTCTTCTCTAGGAAAGCTGGCAGCTTCTGTGGCCCACGAACTCAGCACGCCCCTCTTTGTGACCTCTACCAATTTGGAAACGGTGCTTAGGAAGGAGAGACTCACACCATCTGCCAGGAGGCTTTTGGAGCTTTCTGCTGAGGAGCTGAGGAGGTCTGTTCTCCTTCTCCGGAAGCTGAGGTGGGTTTATAGACCCGTTTCCATGGAAAAGGAGTGGGTAAATATTGACCAGGTCCTGAGGGATGTGGCTGCCATTCTTAGAACCTATGCCCGGGAGCGTAAAGTGGGGTTGAATATAGAAATCACTCCTGTTGAGCCCTTCCCGGGCTATAAAGGGCCCCTTATGCAGGTGCTTCTAAATCTGGTCACCAATGCGGTGGAGGCTTCTCCCCACGGGGGAGAGGTGACCATAAGGGCCGAAGAGGAAGGGGGCGAGTTGGTCCTTACCGTTAGGGACAGAGGTGTAGGAATACCCAAAGGGATGTTGGACCAGATCTTCAAGCCTTTTGTCACCACTAAGGGGGGAAAGGGAGCAGGTTTGGGACTTCACCTGACCTGCAAGATGGTGGAGGGTATGGGAGGAACCATAGAGGTGGAGAGCCAGGAGGGAGAAGGCTCAGTTTTCAGGGTGAGGTTGCCCGTTGAGAGGGGTGGTGAAGGTGAAAGGAAAGATCCTGATAATTGATGACGATGAGCTTTTGAGGGAGGCCTTGGCTTCTTATTTGGAGGGTGAGGGTTACGAAGTGGATACTGCCTCTTCAGTTTCTGAGGCTTTGGCTTCCCTTGAAACCTTCGAGCCCCATATTGCTCTACTGGACCTCCTGTTGAACGGAGATGATGGTTTGGACTTCTTGAAGGTGGTGGCCCAGGAGAGAATCCCGTGTGATGTGGTCATCCTTACAGGTTACGGTTCCCTGGAGACGGCAGTGGAGGCTATGAGGCTGGGTTGCAGGGATTATCTCCTCAAACCCGTGGATAGAAGCGAACTCCTCTCTAGATTGGAGGTGATTCTGGAGGAGCGCTCCTTCAAGGAAGGGGAGGGGATGGTTGTTCCCGTGTGCTGTGTATGTGGAAAGGTGAGGGATGAGGATAATAGATGGATAGAGCTTGCCCAGTACATGATGTTTCGCCTTGGAGTTTTATTGAGTCACACCTATTGTCCCGACTGTTTCAGGGGAGAAATGGAGAGGCTTTCATCTGGAGGGTCATCCCATGAGGAGGGCGGCGGTCTTCCAGATAAAGGGTGATATTAAATTGAACCCTCCCAAAAGGAGAAAGAGAGCTAAGATCAGAAGGCCGTAGGGCTCCAGTTTGGAGTAGGTTCCTACCCAAGAAGAGGGCAGAATACCAGCCAATATCCTTCCTCCGTCTAAAGGGGGGATGGGGATGAGGTTGAAGAACCCCAGGGCCACGTTGATGATGATACCTGTGCCCAACATGAGGAAGATGGGGACGTAGGTGTACTGAGCTCCGTGGAGGGGAGGTAGGCTGCCCGAGTTCAGGAAAGATAGGAGGTACATGGGTAAGAGGGGGTCGAAGCTTGTCAGGAGTCTGAATGGGAGAGCCAGGAGAAGGGCCAGGAGAAAATTGGTGGTGGGGCCTGCCAAAGCTATCCACATCATGTCCTTTCTGGGATTTTTCAGGTTCCAGGGATTCACGGGTACGGGCTTAGCCCAGCCTATGAACCGGGTGATGACGAATACCAAGAGGCCTAGAGGGTCGAGGTGCTTTAAGGGATTGAGGGTGAGCCTACCTGCATCTTTGGCCGTGGAATCGCCCATTTTGTAGGCCACATACCCGTGGGAGACCTCGTGGCACGTTATGGAGAAGAGAAGGGGTGGAGCTGCTATGGCTACCTGCTGGATGGTGGATTCAATCCCCATAGAAGAGGGCGTCCTTTTCGGCGGGAGAGGTGTAGAGGATGAGTTTGCCCCTTTCCTCCATGTGCACTACGCCCAGGATGAGTTCCCTCAGGACTTGGATGAAGAGGCTTTCCGATGAGTGGAGATGATGGAGGGCTTTTATGGCTAGCATGGGGGTCCGGGAGGGGAATCTGGCCAAGCACAATGTCTCTCTGTTGGCCACTTGGATAAGGTTTTCCAGGGATTCCCTGTCGGGTATGTCGTCTACGTATAGGATGTCCGTCTCTAGGAACTGGCTTTGGATTATGCCTTGGGCCACGCTTTCCACGTCTACTTTCACTTCCCTCTGAATCACCACTGATTTGTTGTTGTTGAGGAGGTACCTTAGGGGCTTCTCTACCGTGTAGACGATTCGGTTCTGAGTGTCGTTCACGTGCTTCAGTGCGGCGTATATGACGTCGGATACCCCGTCAGCGTCGCTTCCTGTGAATAGGACAACACCTGTTTTGGACTCTAGGAGTTCTAGAAGGTATCTTAGGGTTTCAGCTTCCGGAACCGCTTCTCGGAGAGCGGGTATGCGGGAAGGAACCCTCTCTACGAAGATCACAGGGGTCCCTCTTTGGATAATGAAGTTTACCCGTATTCTGCCCAAGTCCTGGGTGGAGCTGGTAAAGGTTCCGTCGCTGGCCCTGGATGAGCCCATGATTATTTGGTAGTTGGCCATGGTGGCCAGTCCAGTGAGGGTGTCCCTCACGTCTTGTGGAGAGGCGATGGCATTGGGGTCTGCTGGTGTCATGTGCTTTCCTACCTTCATGAGAATGGGAGTCTTGGGTACCAGTAGCACCTTCTGTGCCCTCCCCGACTTTAATACGCTGAGTATTTGGGGCACTAAGTTCATTTTTACCTCCCGGTTTTTGTCACAAAATATATCTGCTCAGGTCTTCATCTTTTATAATGCCTTCTAATCTGGAACGTACATAGGGTACATCTATAATAATCTCTTTACCTGTTAAGTCAGGGGCATGGAAGGAGAGGTCTTCCAGAAGCTTTTCCATCACGGTATAGAGGCGCCTGGCCCCAATGTTCTCCATTTTTTCGTTGAGCCTTACCGCTATATCTGCAAGTTCTTCTATAGCTTCTTGGGTGAATTCCAACTTTATCCCCTCTGTGGCCATCAGGGCTTTGTACTGTTTTATCAGGGCGTTTTCAGGTTCAGTGAGTATCCTAATGAAGTCCTTCTTGGTGAGGCTCCTAAGCTCCACCCTGATGGGGAAACGTCCCTGGAGCTCGGGGATGAGATCCGATGGCTTTGTTACGTGGAAGGCTCCGGCGGCTATGAAGAGGATGTGGTCTGTCCTTACCATGCCGTATTTGGTGGCCACGGTAGTGCCTTCCACAATGGGGAGCAGATCCCTTTGAACTCCTTCTCGGGAGACGTCAGGTCCAAGGCCGCTTTCCCTGCCTGCTATTTTGTCTATCTCGTCTAAGAACACGATGCCAGCATTTTCCACTCGTTCTATGGCTTCTTTTACCACTTGGTCCATGTCAATGAGACGCTGTGCTTCCTCTTCGGTGAGGATATCCAGGGCTTCTGGGACCTTGACTCGCCTTTTTTTGTATCGCTTGGGGAAGAGGTTGCCTAGGAAGTCCTTGAAGTTTATGTCCATGTCCTCCAGACCCGAAGAGCTGATGATCTCTATGGCAGGTACGGTGCTTTTCTCTTCTGTTTCTATTTCTACCGTTCGATCATTTAGCTTGCCTTCGTGGAGCATCTCTCTGAACTTCTCTCTGGTCCTCTTGTACTGTTCCCTTGCCTCTTCTTCCTGGGGAGTTAGGGCGTGGATCCTCCTCTTCTCTACTGGGGGCGGGGGGATGAGGAGGTCCAGGAGTCTCTCTTCAGCGTTGTTCCTGGCCCGTTCCTTGACCCTTTCGGCAGCCTCCTCCTTCACCATCTGTACGGCCAGTTTTGTGAGGTCCCTGATGATGGACTCCACATCACGGCCTACGTATCCCACTTCAGTGAATTTGGAGGCTTCAACTTTTATGAAGGGGGCTTTGGCCAGGCGGGCCAGACGGCGGGCGATCTCGGTCTTGCCTACCCCTGTGGGGCCTATCATGATGATATTTTTAGGCAGGACTTCTTCCTTTAAATGGGAGGAGAGCTGTTGTCTCCTCCACCGGTTTCTCAGGGCTATGGCCACGGCCTTTTTGGCCTCTTCTTGACCAATAATGAACCGGTCTAATGCCTCTACAATCTCTTTGGGGGTGAGACATTCCACCATCACAGTTCCTCCACTACGACTTCTCTGTTGGTATACACGCAGATACTGGAGGCTATGCGCAGAGCCTCCAGGGCAATCTCCCGGGGGGACATCTGGGTGTGGGTGATAAGGGCCCGAGCGGCAGCCAGGGCATAAGGGCCTCCGGAGCCGATAGCCATCACCCCGTCGTCGGGTTCAATCACATCCCCCGTACCCGAGATGAGAAAGGATTTCTCCTGATCCGCTGCTATGATGAAGGCTTCCAGCCGCCTTAGAGTCCTGTCCGTTCGCCAGTCTTTGGCCAGTTCTACGGCCGCCCTGGCCAAATTGCCACCGTAGCCCTGGAGCTTTTCTTCTAAGCGGACCAGAAGGGTGAGGGCATCGGCCGAAGCACCAGCAAACCCCACGATGACCCTGTCTTGAAAGATTTTTCTCACCTTTTTGGCCTTGGCTTTGATCACCGTGGTGCCCAGGGTCACCTGTCCGTCGCCGGCTACGGCCACTTTGTTTCCCTTCCTTACGGCTACGATGGTGGTGCCATTCAGTTCCCTCATGACTCTTTCCTCCTGGCTCTAGGATGGGCTTTGCTGTATACCTCTTTCAGCCTTCCGAGGGTGAGGTGGGTGTAGATCTGAGTGGTGGAAAGGTTGGCATGGCCCAGGAGCTCTTGGACTGCTCTCAGGTCTGCTCCCCTTTCCAAAAGGTGGGTGGCAAAGGAGTGGCGAAGGGTATGGGGGGTGATAGGCTTATCCAACCCCGATCGGAGGGCGGCTTTCTTTATGAGTCTTCTCACTGTGGAGTCAGATATCCTGCCTCTGGGGGTGACAAAGAGGGCTTTGCAGGGCTGTTTTAAATATAGGCTCCTCTCTTTTAAGTATTCCTTTAGGGCTTCCAGAGCCTTAGAGCCCATGAGAACTACCCTTTCCTTCTTCCCTTTGCCCCTAACCCGTATGTGTCCCCTGGCCAAGTCTATATCCTCAATGTCCAGACCCACCAGTTCGGAAACCCGTAGGCCTGTGGCGTACAGTAGTTCCAAAATGGCCCTGTCACGGGAGTTTGGGCTTCCTTCTTCCATAAGCCTTTGTGCTTCGGATATGGCCAGAGTCCTTGGGAGGGGTCTGCCTTTCTTGGGGGTGCGCAAGAGACGGGCCGGATTCTTTCCGAGGATCTCTTTGGCCCTTAGAAAGGCATAGAACCCTCTGATAGAGGCCACCTTCCTCGCTAAACTGGTGGGTGCTAGCCCCTTTTTCTGGCAGTGGAGGAGGTAAGCTCTGAGGTCCCAGAGGGGGGCTTTCTCCAGGGTGAGGCCCCGTTCCTTCAGGAAGGCCTCCAAGTCTTTTAGCTCCCTTAGGTAGTTTCTCACGGTGTGGTGGGAGCACCCCTTTTCGTGAACCAGGTGGTCTCTGTATAGCTTCAGTACTTCGGTCACCACTGGGTCTCCTTGATCCTTTTCACCCTGTGGCGCTCGGCTTTTATTACGGCTATCAAATCTTCAATGGCCTCTTCTAGCCGGTCATTCACCACGAAGTAGCGGAAGAGAGGGTACATGGCCATCTCTTCTTCCGCCTTTTCCCAGCGCTCTTTGATCACCTGAGGGGCGTCGGCGCCCCTCTTACTGAGTCGTTCCCTCAGGGCCTCCGGGGAAGGGGGGAACACAAAAATGGTGACAGCGTCCTCGGGAAAGGCTGCTTTGATCTGAGAGGCTCCTTGGATATCTATGTCCAACAGGATATCTTTTCCTGCTTCTATGGCTTTGAGCAGAGGAGCCTTGGGAGTGCCGTAGAGGTGATTATAGACCCTGGCCCACTCGGCCATCTCTCCTTTTTCTACCATCTCCAGAAAGGTCTCTTCGTCCACAAAGTGGTAATCCCTGCCGTTTTCTTCTCCAGGGCGTGGAGGGCGGGTGGTGTAGGATATGGAAAACTCTAAGTTGTCCAGGAGGTTCGTAGCTTCTCGGCAGAGGGTGGTTTTCCCTGCTCCCGATGGGGCTGAAATGACGAATAGGATACCTTTTCTCTTGATCTTCATTATTCTATATTCTGGACCTGCTCACGTATTTTTTCAATCTCACCTTTCAGGTCCACCACAAGGTGAGCTACCTGGGTATCTTGGCCCTTGGACGCTATGGTGTTGGTCTCTCTAAGGATTTCCTGGGCCAGGAAGTCCAGCTTCTTCCCACAGGGGGAGCCTTCCTCGAGGGTTTTTCTGAAGGCTTCGAGGTGGCAGTCCAGTCTTACTATCTCCTCGGTTATATTGATCCTTTCGGCTATAATGGCTGCCTCTTGAGCCACTCTTTCGGGGGATACCTCCGCTTGGAGCTCTTCCAAGCGTTTCTGTAGCTTTTCTTTGTAGATCAGGGGTAGGTGTGAAGCCCTCTCCCTAATCTCGTCTAGGATCTTGCCCATGGTGTTCAATCGGTCACTCAGGTCTTCCTTGAGCTTTTCCCCTTCCTGGACCCTGTGGGCCAAGAGCTGGTCTAGTGCTTTCTCCAATGCTTTCTCCACGGTTTCTCTCAGGACTTGGGGGTCCTGTTCCTTTTCGCTGACGCTAAAGATCTCTTGCCTTGAAAAGAGGAGGGAGAGGTTGAGCTCCTCTTTCCTTCCCAATCTCTTGGCCACCTCTTCCATAGCCTTCCACATGGCTTTGGCTAGATGGGTGTCTACCTCCACCGTCTTTGGGCTTTCCTCCAGGGGAGTTATGATGAAGTAAAGATCTAGTTTACCTCTGTGGCATGCTTCTTTCAGCTTCCTCCTTATGTGGGGTTCCAGGGCTATGAGGAAGCGAGGCAGATGGAGGTTGGCTTCCAGGAAGCGATGGTTCACACTTCTTACCTCTACCTCTACCAGGATGCCTTTTCCCTGGTAACTTCCCCGACCGTATCCCGTCATGCTTCTCAGTGGATTCATGGCCTTGATGATAAAGGGTGCGGGGATGGAAAGGCAATAGCGGGCGTGTTATCCTCCCTTCGTGGAAAGCAAAGGGCTCATAGACAGGTATCTTTCTTTTCTCTCGGCCGAAAGGGGACTTTCGGGGCACACTCTGGAGGGCTATGGAAGGGATCTATGGGACCTGAAGAGTTATCTGGAGTTATTGGGGCTGGATTTTGAAAAGGTTACCTCTGGAGTGCTCATGGGGTACCTCATGAACCTGGCCGGTAGGGGGTTTTCGCCGGCTACCATCCGGAGACGGCTTTCGGCGGTGAGGGGCTTTTTCGCTTTTTTGGTGGAGATGGGCCTTACTGAAGTCGATCCTACCGAAGGGTTGGACAACCCCAGGACCTGGAAGCGATTGCCACAGGTCCTCTCCCTGGATGAAGTTGAGAAACTCCTGGAGGCTCCTTCCACCCAGTCTCCTCATGGATTGAGGGATAGGGCTATGCTGGAGGTGCTCTATGCCACGGGGGTGAGGGTGTCGGAGCTGGTCTCCATAAGATTAGTGGACCTGGACCTGGAAAGGGTGGTTTTGAGGGTAGTGGGGAAGGGTAGGAAGGAGAGATTGGTGCCCTTGGGCGGGGAGGCTTTGAAGTGGCTGGAGAGGTATCTGAAGGTGAGGGGGGAGCTGGACAAAAGGGGGTCGCCCTATCTTTTCCTCACCAATAGGGGAGGGCCTATGACCCGGCAGAGGTTTTGGCAGCTGGTCAAGGGGTATGCCAAGAAGGTGGGAATAACCAAGGAGATCTCTCCCCACACCCTTCGTCACTCTTTTGCTACCCATATCTTGGAGAGGGGTGCGGATCTTAGGAGCCTGCAGGAGCTCCTCGGACACGCTGATCTCTCTACCACTCAGATCTACACTCACGTGGCCCGTGCCCATCTGGAGAAGGTGTACAAGAAAAGCCATCCCAGAGCGTGAGGGGGGTCTACGTTCGAGGTTCAAGGTTCTAAGTTCAAATTTTCTTAGGGGAGGCAAGTATTTAACCTTGAACATAGAACATTGAACTTTGAACCGTGTTAGTTGACATATTCCCTCTGTCCGGGGTGGGAGCCGCCCAGGATGCAGAATACTTCATAGGTGATGGTGTCCATCCACTGGGCCACTTCGAAAACGGTTATTCTCTGCTTACCTTTTCCTCCCATGAGGATGACGGGGTCTCCCAGTTCCACCTTGGGGATATGTGTGACATCTAGGAGAGTGAGGTCCATGCAGACCCTACCTATGACGGGGGCTCTTTCTCCCCTCACCAGCATTTCTCCTCGGTTGGATAATGAGCGGAGGTATCCAAGGGCATAACCTACAGGTACCACCGCTACCAGAGTTTCCCTAGTGGTTCTGAAGGCCCTCCCGTAGCTCAGAAATCTTCCTCCGGGTACCCGCTTTATGTGGAGTATCCGGCTGGACACTTCCATGGCCTCTTGGAGATTGATCTGGGGAATTCGTAAACCACCGTAGAGGCCCAGTCCAGGTCTCACCAGGTTCCAGTGGGTCTGGGGTAGCTGGAGGGTTGCTGCTGAATTGGCCAGGTGGAACCATTTCAGGTGAGGGAGCTTTTTGCGGACCTCTTCTACAATGGCCTTGAATACCTCCATCTGTTGCATGGTGTAAGCCACATCGCTGTTCTCCGGGCTGTCGGCCACGGAGAAGTGGGACATGAGCCCCTCCAGTACGACGCCTGGGTAGGAGAGAGCCTCGTCGAGGAACTCCCTCCATTCTTCCATGGGGACCCCTAGTCTTCCCATGCCTGTGTCCACTTTGATGTGAACTCGAGCTTCTTGATTCAGCTCTGTCGCTGCCCGGGAGAGGGCCTTAAGTGGTTGGAGACCACTGATGACGGGAGTGAGACCGTATCGGATACAGTCTTGGGCTTCTTGAGGCCAGATTCCGCCCATGAGGAGTACAGGCTCCTCCAGCCCCGACTCCCTTAGGGTGATCCCCTCGTCTATAAGAGAAACCACGAGGAAACGAGCTCCTTCCTGAGCAAAGACCCTGGCACATTCCACCATGCCGTGACCGTAGGCCTGGGATTTTACCACAGCACCCACGGAGACCGATGGTGGTAGGAGTCTCTTTATCTCCCTAAAGTTGTTCCTAAGAACCTGGCGGTCTATGGTGACTTTGATTAATCCCACAGAAATAAGCTTATCCTCTTTTAAGAGTGGACTCAAGGGTAGGAGGGGAGAGCCTACAGTTTAGGGTTGTTTTTTTAGCGAGATTGTGTTGTAGATATGGTAAACAAGGGTAGCGAAAAATAATGAAAGTTAATCCGAGTGGGAGGGAGTATGGATAGTGTCAGGGTTTTTATAGTGGACGATCACTCCCTCTTCAGGGAGGGGCTCAAGCGAATCCTGGCCGATGAAGGAGGTGGTCGTTTCCAGGTGGTGGGTGAGGCGGCCAAAGGAGGGGAGGCCGTGCAGAAGGTGAAAGAAATCAAACCCGATCTTGTGTTGGTGGACGTGGCCCTGCCTGATTTGGATGGTTTTCAGGTCTGCAGTCTCATCAAAGAGTTTCTTCCTGAAACCAAAGTGGTGATGCTCACCATGTATGGGAAGAAAGAGTTTCACGAGCAGGCCAGGGATGCGGGAGCGTCTGCCTACGTGATGAAGGATGAGGATATCTCCTCCCTTTTGGAGACCCTCTCCCGGGTGGCTCAGGGGGAAGAGCTGTTGGCACGGGGGGGAAGGAGACGCCGCAGGGGTGGTTATCTCTCTCCTCGGGAGAAGGAGGTGTTGAAACTCATTGCTATGGGGTACACGGGCAAAGAGATCGCATGTATCCTCAACATCAGTGTCAGGACGGCTAACACCCACAGGGCCAACATCATGAGGAAGTTGGCTCTCAAGAACACGGCTTCTATGGTCCGCTATGCCATTCTCTCTGGCTTAGTGGTTCCCGGGGAGAATCAGATTTAGGTTTGGGCCGGGCTTTTTACTCCCACTCAATGGTGCTGGGAGGCTTTGAACTGATATCGTAAACCACCCTGTTCACTCCCTCCACTTCGTTTATGATGCGATTGGAGAGTCGCTCCATGAGGCTGTAAGGCAGTCTCACCCAGTCGGCGGTCATGCCGTCTAAGCTATCTACGGCTCTTATGGCCACCACGTGCTCATAGGTACGTTCGTCTCCCATGACCCCCACGGTCTTTATGGGTAGAAGCACTGCGAATGATTGCCAGACTTTGTAGTATAGACCTTCCCTCTTTATCTCTTCTTCCACGATGGTGTCGGCTTCTCTCACGATTCTTAGCCTTTCTCTGTTCACTTCTCCTATGATCCTCACGGCCAGCCCCGGGCCGGGGAAGGGTTGGCGGCCCACAATCTCCTGAGGAAGGTCCAGCAGTCTGCCAAGTTCTCTCACTTCGTCTTTGAAGAGTTCTCTGAGGGGCTCTAGTAGCTGGAAGGAGAGCTTTTCCGGTAATCCTCCCACGTTGTGGTGGCTTTTGATGGTGGCTGACGGGCCTCTTACTGATACGCTCTCTATCACGTCGGGATAGAGGGTACCCTGTGCTAGGAATTTGGCTTCTCCCAGCTTGCTGGCTTCCTCTTCGAAGACCCTGATGAACTCCTCTCCGATGATCTTTCTTTTGGTTTCGGGATCCGCCACCCCTTTCAGTTTTTCCAAAAACCTCTCCGATGCGTCCACGAAGCGGACGTCCATGTGGAAATGGCGGGCGAAAGTCTTTAGAACCCTGGCGGCTTCACCCGCTCTCAGAAGGCCGTTGTCCACAAATATGCAGGTGAGCTGGTTTCCTATGGCCCTGTGGACTAGCACGGACACCACGCTGGAGTCTACCCCTCCCGACAAAGCGCATATTACCCTCTCCTTTCCCACCGTTTCCCGGATTTCCCTCACGCTCTTTTCCAGGAAGGATTCCATAGTCCAGGTGGGGGAACACCAACAGATGTGGAAGGCAAAATTGGCCAGGATTTCTTTGCCTCTAGGAGTATGGACCACCTCTGGGTGGAACTGAAGCCCGTAGAGCTTCTTTTCCCTATTGGCCATGGCGGCTAGGGGTGAGTTTTCCGTCCTAGCCAGGGCCTGGAAGCCTGGGGGTAGCTCCAGGATTCGGTCTCCGTGGCTCATCCACACTTCAACGTGTTGGGGCAAGTCTTTGAAGAGGTCTTGTTGATCCAGGATCTCCAGATAGGCCCTGCCGTACTCTCTTTTGGCGGCTTTTTCCACCTTCCCGTGGAGTAAATGGGTCATGAGCTGCATCCCGTAGCATATACCCAGCACGGGGATGCCCAGCTCTAGGATTTTTCTGTCGCATAGGGGAGCCTGAGGTTGGTGCACACTCGACGGACCTCCTGACAGGATGATGCCTTTGGGTTGAAAGGCCTGCACCTCTTGAGGCGAGATGTAGTAGGGCCTGATCTCTGAGTAGACCTTCAGCTCCCTTATCCTTCGAGCTATTAGCTGGGTGTATTGGGAGCCGAAATCTAGGATGAGGATACTGTCCTTCAAAGGTCCTCCTAACCGCGGAGTTTGGTGGCCAGGATAATAACCAAAAGGAGGGCTCCAGTCCATAGAAGGAGGGTTTCGGAGAAAGAGAGTTTCATGGAGCTGGGATGGGGAAGCTCCTCCAGGGAGAGGTACTCCTGGAAAGCCTGGGCTAGATCTTCCTGGTGAGAGAAGATGAGGGGAACGATGATCACTTTGTCTCTAGAGCCTATGTATAGCACCTTTCTGAGTCCTGCCCTGAAGGGCCGCACTTCTTTTATCTCATCCCAGGGCACCTCTTTTGTGCTGAGAAGGCCGCTGTATTTGAGGCTTCTCTCGTCCCAAGAGATGCGGCGCCTCCACCAGCCTACCAGTATGACCAGTAGTGGTAAGGCCAGGGCCAAGGTTATGATCGTTTGGAATTTCTGGCCTTTAGTTGCATAGAGTGAAGACAGGAGGAGGGCCACCACCACAACTATGGTGAGGGGTAAAAGTACCAGAAGCGATGCTTTAAGGGTCTTCATACCTTTTTTATAACCCAGTGCCTGCTGAATTCACAAGCTAGACGTATTGCAGCATAGGGAGGTGAGGTGGGGGCGGATCTATAGCTTGTCCCAATGGATGGATTAAGTGACTTTGGGAAGTCTATTGATTATCCCGCTCCAAAACACTAAAAGTTTCAAAATTACTTGGAGGTGGTCTGGGAAAGTTGGGGGACGTCCAGAAAGACCTTTTTGTATTGGTGGAAGCCCTTCGTTTGCTCTTTACGGGGGAGGATTTAGAGGACTCCCTGGCCAAAGCTGTTCCCTTGCTAAAAGACTTTCTGAAAGCGGACTTCATGTCTTTCTTCTTGTGGAAGGAAAAAGAGAGGGTACTGGTTCCTGTAGTGGTGGAAGGGAGACCCTTGGAAACCCTTCCTTCCCGGATCACCCTTGGTGAGGGAATAACGGGGCGGGTGGCGGAGGGGAGGAGGGCCTTATGGGTGGAGGACTGCCGGAAGGACCCCAGGATTCATCCTCAGTGTAGGCACTGGGCTGCCAGTCTCATGTCCTCTCCCCTCTTTGTGGAGGATAGGCTTTACGGGGTCCTCACCGTTGCTAGAACCAAGGGGAAAAGGGAGTTCACCACCGAAGAGTTCCGCATTTTCCAGGAGTTGGCTCGGTATCTCTCGGGCTTTTTGGAGCTAGATAGGCTGTTGGAGGACGGTTACCATGCCTTCGCTCTGGCTGTGGAGGCCAGGGAGCCGGGCTTTAAGGGGCACTCTCTGGCCGTAGCCAGGATTTCCATGGATCTGGCTCGCAAAGCGGGAATGGACTGTGGGGAAAGGAAGATGCTTTACTGGGTAGCCCTTCTCCACGATGTGGGTAAAGTGGGGGTACCTGATGTCACTTTGGTAAAGCCCCTCCCTTTGGACAAGAGAGAAAAGTTGGTGGTGTCTCTCCACTCCCAGTTGGGGGCGGCTCTGATATCTTTGGTGGGGCCCTTGAAGGGAGCGGTGCCCTGGGTACTTCACCACCACGAGAGGTGGGATGGCAAGGGGTATCCTTCTGGACTCGAGGGAGAAGAGATCCCCCTCGCTTCGCGTATCATCCATCTGGCCGAATCCTTCCATGCTATGGTCCTTTCCCTACCTTACGGGGAAGCCCTGTCCCGGGAGAGGGTGAAGAAGGAACTTCTGTCTGGGAGAGGGAGACAATGGGACCCCCACTTGGTGGACCTCTTCCTGGGGGATTTTGACAGGTATTGGGCCATTCTCCACGAGTGTGTGGAGAGCCCTTATCCTAGGGAGCTAGAGGAAGTCCATTCGGAAGTTACCCATATTCTCTTTTCTATAGAGATTTTGAAGGACCTTTCTTCCCTCATCGTGAGCGTGTCCCACGCCAGTGTTGTGTCTTCTATCCAGGCTGTCTTGGAGAGGTTGGCTCTCCATCTTGGGTGGCAGGGAGTGTCCCTGCTGGATGAGCATGGAAGGGTGCTGGCCACCGTCAACACGGGTGACAAGCTTCTGGAGCCGCCCTCCGAGGAAAAGGGAGAGATTCTGGAGATCCGGTGGGGAGGTTACACCTACTTTTTGAAGGTAAAAGGAAGGGTATCGTCCCAGGAAAAGCAAGTTCTGGAGACCCTGGAGGGCTTTTTGGCCAGTTTGATGGGTCTTCTCTTTCACGGTGAAGGGAAGATCCTGAGGGACGAACTGACGGGTTCTTACACCCTCTCCAGCATTAAAGAGTTTTTCTCTTCCGTAGCGCCTCAAGTTCAGCGTATGGCGGTTGTTCTTCTAGATCTGGACGGTTTCAAAGAGGTAAACGACCGCTTTGGCCATGAGATGGGGAATAAAGTGCTCCAGCGTCTCGTCTCTGTGATAGAGGAGAACCTTAGGGATTCGGATCTCATGGGGAGGTACGGAGGGGACGAGTTTGTTATCCTGTTGCCTCGGGTGGACAAGAAAGAGGCAGATCGCATCATAGGGCGCATAAGAAGGACGGTGGAAGACGCAGTGCTGGTGAAGGGGGTGCCCCCCGTCACCTTCTCTTTTGGGGTAGCTCTATTCCCTGATGAGGGTAAGGACGTATGCGGTCTTCTAAAACTGGCCGATAGGCGGATGTATAGAGAAAAGGCTCTCAGGAAGGAGAAGATGAAGAGGGAGCTTCGGAAGGGAGCATTGAAGCTGGGGCAATCCTGTGCTCTCACGGGTTCTTCGGCCTTTCTGGGGCAAGAGTATCGAAAGGGTTTGGAGCTGGGTTTCCGCTGGGGGGAGGAGAGGTATGGCGAACGGGTGGAGTTGGTGACCCTGGATGACAGGTACGAGCCTGACCTTTGCGCTTTGAACACTGAGAAGTTGTTGAAGGAGGATGGGGTTTTCGCCCTTGTGGGTTATGTGGGTACTCCTACCTCTGCCGTGGTGGCTCCCTTGGCTGAGCGAAGCGGGATACCTTTTATTTTCCCCCTCTCTGGTGCTCTTTTCCTCCGATGGCCCACCAAGCGGTGGATCTTTAACTTGAGGCCCAGTTATCATCAGGAAGTGGAGGCTATGATTCGAGGCCTGGTGGAGGAGATGGGAGTGGAGGAGGTGGGTATCTTTTATCAGGATGATACTTATGGCTGGGAGGTTCTGGGGGCTGCTGAGAGTACCCTCCTCCGTTATAAGCTGGAGATCAAGGGTAAGGGGAGCTACAAGAGGAACTCTCTTCAGGTGGAGGAGGCTTGCCGGGCCCTTTTGAAAGAGCGCCCTCAGGTTGTGATCATGGCGGGCACCTGGGAGCCCTGTGCCATCTTTGTAAAGAGGGTGAAAGAGGAGGGTTGGGACCCGTTGTTTTTGGCCATTTCCTATGTGGGTGGAGAAGCCTTTGCTCGGGGAGCAGGAGAGGCTGGCGAGGGAACCGTTGTGGCCCAGGTGGTTCCCCATCCTCAATCTTCTTTGCCCATAGTTCAGGAGCTTAGGAAGGCTTTGAAGGAGGAAGAACCCACCCATGTATGCCTGGAGGGTTTTTTGGGAGCGGTGCTCTTGGTGGAGGCTTTGAAGGATATGGAAGAGGTGGGGCGGGAGTCTCTGGTGAGGAGTTTGGAGGCTATGAAGGAAATGGATTTAGGGGGGCTGAGGCTTCACCTATCGGATCATGACCACCAGGCTTTCTCCTCCGTTCATTTTACTGTGGTTAGGAAAGGAAGATTGGTGCCTTTTCATGGTTTCTCGGGGTTGGCTTCCCGGTCTTCGCCCTCTTGAATGAGGGCTTGGGCCTTTTCCCTCCACTGGGGTGGAACCAGAACTCTCACTTCCCCGAGGCCGTTTAGTGTAAGTCCCAGAAGGGGGCCTACAGCCTCATAGTCCAGGGCCGTAGGTATGCCATTGAACTCTAGGAGTCCTTTGATGATGTAGGCTTCTGTTAGCCCCTGGGCCGTGTAGACCTCCACCCATCCTTTTTCCTTCATAACGGCAGTCTCCGGCATTCACAAATTTGGGGGTCAGGTCTTGAATTTGGCAATTTCTCTGGCCTTTCTGAACGCCTTGCTGACTGTTGAATAGTGCAGGCCGAGAAACTCCCTCACCTCTCCCAGCATGTACTCGTAGTCATTGACAGCCTGGTAGATGAGGGCATTCCTGGTTTCCTTGTCTTTTTCGGCCTTTGAGAAGAGTTGCTCCAAAGGGGGTCTGGTCGCCATGCGCTGACTTCTGGGTATCTCCCTGTCTGCTAGTTTTTCTTCTAAACGTGGCTTGAGCTTCTCCACGAATCCTTCACTCCCCAGGAACAAACCACTCTCCAAATTTCCACAGAGTCTCACACCTTTCCCTTCGGCCACAAAATTCTTGTAGGCCTTCTGA
>Ga0190304_1000142_pt1 | contig 32835 bp, 39 predicted proteins | sample 48700712_MG_FD_161670 | JGI IMG/M metagenome (GOLD analysis project Ga0190304, IMG submission 161670) | Hydrothermal vent sediment bacterial communities from Southern Trench, Guaymas Basin, Mexico - 4870-07-1--2_MG | ecosystem: Environmental > Aquatic > Marine > Hydrothermal vents > Sediment ...
CCCCATACTCATTCACCTCTCTTAAAACTGTAAACAGCATTTTATCACTTCTATATAAATCTTTCTATAAAAAATTAATATAAAGATGAGCAAATAATACAAATTATTGTGTAATGTTATTAAATTTTAAAGTGTAGGTGTGTATTGTCTATATAATCTTCGCACTGCGAACTCTATATCATCTCTGGTCACAGTTTTTCGGCCAGCATGTTTTGATAACTCACTTGCTTCCCTTGCAATCTGTCTGACTATATTTTCAATTATATCACGTAGGTATTTCGCTGCTTCTTCACTTACACGTTCTGCGCCTTCTTGATGCATTATTCGGTCAATTGGGGCTATAGGAATTTCTTTCTCTTTATTTTGCATTTTTTAACCCCAATTTAATATTTAGAAATCTTAAATATATTATTTTTTAGATTAAATATTCTCTTTTTATAAATATTAATGATATTTATTTTGATGTATATTATGTAGGCAATCGCGGAAATGGTGATAAAAAATATATAATTATGGAGCTACGATTAAACAGCTATATTATATGGTGAGTAGAATGGGAAAGGTAAGGCCAGTGTACATAAAACGTACAGCTAGACAACTGGTTGAGTTGTATCCAGATAGGTTTAGTGACGTTTTTGAAGAGAACACTAAAGCTGTAGCTGAACTAACAAATATTACTTCGAAGAGAATAAGGAATAGGATTGCGGGCTATGTAACTAGATTGGTCAGAAGGAAGAAGGAATTAGAACGAAGGGCGCTTTTAGAGGCTCAAAGAGCTGAGGAAGAAAGGGCTAAGGAACAAGAAAGTCAAGTTGAGGAAAACTCGCAGGAAAATAGAGAGTAAAATTATCACGTTAAATTTCCTAGCTTATTTCTGATTATTAATGTATATTTAAGTTTATATGATAAGGGAGTGCCCCGGCCGGGATTTGAACCCGGGATCACCGGCTCGAAAGGCCGGTATACTCTAGGCATTAACCCGTACAGAGCTAGTTTGACCTGGCTATACCACCGGGGCTAAAAATTAGTGACATTTTTAACTTTTAAAATTTTTGTTCTAGGATTGTTAATGCGGGGGCCGGGATTCGAACCCGGGCAGGCCTACGCCAACGGAGCCTGAGTCCGTCCCCTGTAGTCAAGCCGTCGCGGCTTTTTGACCAGGCTCGGGCACCCCCGCCTAGAATTATTCTAACTTATGTTTTTATTAAGGTTCCTATTTTTTCACCTTTTATGGCTTTTATTATATTTTCTGGATTTTTCCCGTTTATTATTATAGTCTTAATTTTTGATCTTTCAAGTATTTTTAAGGTATAAGGGTCTAGTAGTTTATATTCACCTGCCTCAATAATACTTTTATCAAATATTTTTTTAAGGATGTCAATTGTGGTTTCTGTTAAAAGCTTTGCATGGGGATATTTTTTAGGATCTTTTTCGTATATTCCATCTACGTCTGTTGCTATTATAAGTAAATCGGCACTGATTGCTTCTGCTATTAAGGCTGATACTGTGGTTGTTGATTGTCCAGGTTGGAATCCTCCAGTTATTATAATGTTTCTATATGATATTTGATTTATGACATCCTGTAGGTTCTCGGGTATGCTTGTTGGAGGATTATTTGTTATTATTGATAATAATAGGGCGTTTAGGTGTGAGACTTTTATTCCAAGGAGGTCAAGTGATGAGTTGTTTCTTGAGAAAAAATATGCTGTATTTATATATTGTCTAGCTATTTGGCCTCCTCCTACAACTATTATTAGTTTTTTTACTGATTTTTTTAAATATTCGATTATTGGCGTAAGTTTTTTAAGATATTCTATGTTAAAATTACCGGTGGCATTGGATAGTAAATGACCGCCGAGTTTTAATACAACTTTATCGTTTTTTGTATAACTCATGTTTATCGATTGAAAAATTTAAAGGTTAGGTAATATAGTTTACTGGTTTAGAGGTCTAGAGGATGAGTAGTGATATAGGGAGATTCAAGCTTGAGAAGATGATTAGGGAATTGAAAGAGAAGAGAGGTCGAGGCACTGAGCTTATTTCACTATATATTCCAGCCGGTAGACCTATAGGAGATGTTATGAGTGTTTTAAGACAAGAATATTCTACTGCTACTAATATTAAGGATAGAACAACAAGACATCATGTGTTAGAGGCTTTAACTGCTGTTATGCAACGGTTAAAGCTTTTTAAGCAGACTCCGCCTCATGGTCTAATCATATTTGCTGGTTATGTTGCTGGTGACGCTCCTGGAGATGAGAAGATGGAGGTTCATTTAATTGAGCCGCCTCAAAGACTTAGGATGTGGCTTTATAGATGTGATTCTAGGTTTCATACAGAGATATTAGAAGATATGATTAAGGTAGAGGACGTTTATGGTCTTATAGTTTTGGATAGGAGTGAAGCTGCTTTTGCAGTTTTAAGAGGTAAAAATTTGGAAGTTGTTGAGGAAATAACATCAGGTATACCCGGAAAACACAGGTCTGGTGGACAATCTGCTAGAAGATTTGAAAGAATAATAGAGCAGTTGGCTCATGAGTTTTATAAGAGGATAGGAGAGCATGCTAATAGAATTTTTCTTAAAATACCTGAGTTAAAAGGTATTATTGTTGGTGGTCCAGGGTATTCTAAAGAAGAATTCGTAGAGGGTGATTACCTACATTATACTTTAAAGGAGAAGATTATAGGTGTTTTTGATGTAGGGTATAGCGGTGAATCAGGGATATATGAGTTATTGGTTAGGGCTAAGGATCTATTAAAGGATGTTAGATACATGAAAGAAAAAGAGGTTATGAATAGATTTCTATATCATCTTTCTAGGGATACAGGTCTTGCTGTATATGGAGAGAATGAGGTCAGGAAAGCATTAGATATGGGAGCTTTAGATAAATTGCTGTTATCGGAAGATCTTGAGAAATATAGAATTAAATTTAAGTGTATTCAGTGTGGATATGAAGGAGAAACCACTGTTAAATCTCTTGACGATGTACTAAGATGTCCTAAATGTGGCAGTGAGGTACAGGTTATTGAGGAAAAAACATTAATAGACGAGTTTGTTGAGAAAGCAAAGAACTCGGGTGCTGAGGTTATATTGGTATCATCTTCTACTAGTGAGGGAAAGGAACTTCTAAAAACGTTTGGTGGAATAGCTGGATTATTAAGGTTTAAGATATAATATTGTGCTGATATTGTGGATTATAGTAAAAGATATATTAAGAAAAAAGATCTTGAGCTTTTTATTGGGAGAATAGAAGGTTTTGATAAGCCTAAAGTATTTCTTGAGCAATATGTATCTCCTCCTCATCTTGTCTCTAGATTACTATGGATAGCTTATTTATCATATAATGATATATATGGTAGGACCATTGTTGATTTAGGTGCTGGTACAGGTCGTTTAGGATTGGCTGCAGCGTATATGGGGGCTCGAGAAGTATACCTTATAGAAATTGATTTTGATGCTATTAGACAAGCATGGAGGAATACTAAGAAATTAGGGTTAGAGGGTAGTGTTAATCCAATATGTGCAGATGTATCGCATAAACCTATTAGAAAGAAGATGGAAGTTGTACTACAAAATCCTCCTTTTGGAATTCATAGAAGGGGTATGGATTTATTATTTTTAATGAATGCCTTAAGCTATGCAGATGTGGTGTATAGTATTCATAAAAAAGAAGGGATTAGTTTTATAATGGATAGGCTAAAAAGTATTTGTAGAAGTGTTAAATTGTTATTTGAAGAGGTAATAATTATTCCGAAGATTTATGAATTTCATTGGAAAGATAGACATAAAGTGAATGTTGTGGCGATTAGAGTTTTATAGGATGGTGTTATTTATGGGTAAAGATAAGGAAGTTGTTGTACCGGGGGAAAAATTAGCAGTTATAGAAGAATATCTGCCTCGAGAAAATGTATATGTTAATGTTGATTTTATATTATCTAAAATTATTGGTACTATATTTAGAGATAATGAGAAAAAGGAAATAAGTGTACGTAGAATAAAAGAGCTCAGTCTTCCAAAAGTGAGAGATGTTATATATGGTATAGTAACTTCGATAAGAGATCCTATAGCTTATGTTGATATAATATATATCGAAAATAGGAATAAAATATTTCTTAATCCCTTTGATAGTTTTCTTCACGCCAATAATGTTAGCAGTATGTATGTGAGATCGCTATATGATGCCATAGGTTATGGAGATATTATAAGGGCATATATCGTTGATGGTTATAATCCACCCTATGAATTATCTATTAAAGGTAGAGAATTTGGTGTAGTTTACGCTAGATGTCCACTGTGTATGAGACCATTAAGAAGAAAGGGGTATGAGTTATTTTGCTCTAAATGTAGGAAAAAATTCAAAAGAAAAATTAGTACTTATTATTTTCTAAAGTAGATATATGATGAAAAAGGTTTTAAAAATAAGTTTTAGAGATTCTAAAGACGTCATAAGTTTCATAGAATATCTTAATAAGAACATTTCCAGAGAGAATATTTATGTTATTTCTGAAGGTAACAATGTGAAAATTATATTAAAAGAATTTGAAAAAAGTAAAATTTTAGCTTCGAGGATTAAGAAAATTTATCAGGAATGGAAAAATTTATATTATGGTAAAGAAGGGAAGAAGATTTCTCTTATATTTCTGTTGAGGGAGGCGGATCTAAAGGTTGCTATACCTCTCTCTGCTATCAACGATATATTGAACCTTAAGGGGTATGTTTCAAAAATTGAGGATAAATATCTTATAAGCGATATAGATTTAGATACTCTTAAGGATCTTATAAGTATTTTTTCTGAAAAATATAGTGAATGTCTTCTCCTAAAAGCCGATCCTTTAGCTAAAAGATTAGTATCTGTTTTAGCTACCGTTAAAGGGATAAATATTGATGAAAGTATACGTTTACTCTTAAATCTCGGTTTATTAAAAATTGATGAAAAAGATAAGAAGTATATCTTAGCTCGGAGTTATGATAAATGTATATGGATATTAGCTAAAAGTAATAGCTTATGATATTATAGAAAAACTTATGAGTAGGAATATTTATGAAGATTTAGGTCATTGATTTGGATAATAATTATAAATGTTTTCATGATGATTCGTATGATAAATATTGAGATCTTATCGAACAAGGATAATGTGCTAGAGATTATTATAAAAAATGAGGGATATACTCTTTTAAATTTGTTAGTTGATGAGTTAAATAGAGACCCCGATGTTAAATACGCTACCTATACTATGATTCATCCTCTTGAAAATAAAATAAAGATGATTGTTATGACTAGTGACGGCGTTTCTCCCCTAGAAGCTATTAAAAAAGCTGTTAGTAATTTAGATAGGAAGATTAGTAAGTTAAGAGAAGAGATACGGAAGATAACATAGCATGAGAAGGTCGCTTAGTTCGGCTTACTATATTCTTGAACTGGCTAGGTTGGGCGATGCTATAGTTAACTATATTTTCTCAGCCTGTTTTACTTTATTTTTAAAGAAGCCTTCTGGAGTTAGGGCTAAAAACTCTATTTTAAGGCGGGTATTTAAAGAGAGTAAGATTGCTGATGTATTTGGTGTAAAAAGATTGCCTAGCGGAGTAGAACCTGAGGATTTTATAGAGGCTGTGGTTGCTTTACTCTGGCTTGAGGGTAAAATTAACGTAGAAAAAGCTGTTGAGTATATTGTGCACGTAGATGAAGAAAGTATTAGTGGAGATTTGGAATATTTAGTTGCTGATAGGTTAATTAAATATATTTTATCTATGAAAAAATAGTTTTATCTATATCCTTTGGCTTGAGCGTATAATATTCTTTTACGATAGTTTCTGGAGTTACGTCTACGTGGATGTAAATCTTTTTTAGGTTGTTTAGGGATTTTTGGTGTTGCATTTCTAACTTTTCCAGCTTTTGTTAATGATCCATGTGATGGCATAATTAAATCACCAAGTTGTTAAATGTTGAGATATATATATTTTTTATTTAAGTTTCGAATTTTATAACGGTAATTTAGTATGGAGGAAGAAAAGGAAATAAATTATAGTGAACGAGTTAAGGAATTCTTTAAGGATAATAGAGTAGAGCTTTATGATAAGCTAAAAATTATACATAGGAATGGGCAGGTTATAAAGGGTGTTTTGCTTCCCCGTCCCGATATAGGAGATCCAGATGTTTTAATTTTGAAGCTTGATAACGGTTATAATATAGGTATTCATTTAGATAATATTGTTTCTGTAAAAGTTTTAGGTCATTTAGAGGCAGCTCCTCTAGTTAAGATAAGAAAGACTTATAAGGTTAGGAAGAAATCTTTAGTTTATTTTCTAGGTACGGGAGGTACGATTGCCTCACGTATTGACTATAAGACTGGTGCAGTTTATCCATTTTTTACAGCTGAAGAGATTTATTCCATGTTTCCAGAGTTAGAGGATATTGCTTTTATAAAGGCTGAGAGCCTCTTTAGTATCTTTAGTGAAGATATGAAGCCCTCGTATTGGTCTATTATCGCTGAAAAAGTAGCTGATATATTTAAAAAAGAGGAGCCTAAGGGTGTGGTTATTGCTCATGGAACAGATACAATGGGATTTACAGCTGCAGCTATGGCTTTTGCCTTAAGAAGGTTGCCGGGACCAGTTATACTTGTCGGAGCTCAGAGATCGTCTGATAGGCCTTCGACAGATGCGGCTTTTAATGTTATTGCTGCTACTATTACTGCGTTAGATGCACCTTTTGGAGAGTCTGTTGTTGTTATGCATGGAAGTACTTCTGATTCATATTGTTATGTTCATAGAGGAGTAAAGGTAAGAAAATGTCATACTAGTCGAAGAGACGCTTTTAGATCTATAAATGATATTCCTTTAGCGAGAATCGATTATCCTAATTCCTTTATATTGCTCAATGAAAGGTATCTAGCTCGCAGTAAAGAAGGTATAATTCTAGAGAACAAGTTTGATCCAAAAGTTTTCTTGTTGAAGTTCTATCCAGGTATGCCGGGAGAGTATCTTGATCTATTGATTGATAAGGGGGTTCACGGCATTGTACTTGAGGGAACTGGTCTAGGCCATGTATCGGAAAATTTGCTAAAGCCTTTGAAAAGAGCTTATGATGAGAAAATACCTGTTGTAATGACATCACAATGCATATGGGGTCGAATAAACATGAATGTTTACAGAAGGGGTAGAGAATTATTAAAAGTCGGTGTTATATCTGGTGAAGATATGGTTCCTGAAACGGCACTTGTTAAACTTAGTTGGCTTCTTGGAAAAAATTTAGACTATAAGGAAATTCGTGAAGCAATTCATGCAAATATAGTTAATGAGATTAATCCACGTTCAGAACATAGAAGTTATCCATCGCTATAGGGGTGATATGAATATGAAAGTTAATTATAAGGAAATTGGGCTGATGGTTGGATTAGAAATTCATCAAATGCTTAATACTAAGAGTAAACTATTTTGTGAATGTCCTACTTTACTGAGGACAGATAATCCTCATTTTCATTTTTTACGTAAACTTAGGCCTACTAGAAGTGAGCTTGGCGAAATGGATCCAGCAGCACTTTTTGAATTTAAGAAAGGTGTATCTTATAGATATGAAGGATACGAGGATGGAATATGTTTAGTTGAAATGGATGAGGAACCGCCACATGATTTGAACAGGGAAGCATTGGAGATTGCATTGATGATTTCTTTAATGCTTAAGTCTATGCCTGTTGACGAGCTACATGTTATGAGAAAAATTGTTATTGATGGATCTAATACTACAGGTTTTCAGAGAACTGCATTATTGGCTATAGGTGGTGAAATTTATGTAGAGGGTAAAAAAATTCCTATACAAACAGTTTGTCTTGAGGAAGATGCTGCTAGAAAGATTGATGAAGATAAGAAGAGAAAGGAAGTTGTTTATCGACTTGACAGGATGAGTATTCCTTTGATTGAAATTGCTACTGCTCCAGTGATTAATACACCTGAAGAGGCTGAAAGAGTTGCGTTTAAGATTGGTCAGCTTTTAAGGATATCTGGCAGAGTTAAGAGGGGGCTTGGTACTATTCGTCAAGATCTAAATGTGTCTGTAAAAAATGGTGCGAGGATAGAGATCAAGGGGGTTCAAGAATTAGGTCTTATTAGTAAAATTGTAGAATTTGAGGTAGTAAGACAGTTGAAACTTTTGGAGATAAAGGATAAACTGGAAAAAAGAGGAGTTAGAAAGGAGATGATTAAGAATGATTTTGTAGATGTATCAGAATTTTTTGTGGATACTAAATCGAAAATCGCTAGGCGAGTTCTTAGTAGGGGAGGTATTGCTTTAGCTGTTAAGCTTCCAGGTTTTGCAGGTCTCATAGGGTATGAATTACAATCTGGAAGGCGGTTAGGTACAGAATTTTCTGATAGAGCTAAATATTGGGCAGATGTTGGTGGAATATTTCATAGTGATGAACTTCCGTCTTATGGAATTACATTGGACGTAGTGAATAAGATAAAACAAAGATTGAATTGTGATGTAAATGATGCTTTTGTACTTATCTTTGAGGAGAAGGAAAAGGCAGTAAAGGCGTTAAATGCTGTTATTGAAAGAGCAAAAGAGGCATTAGATGGGGTTCCCGAAGAGACACGGGGAGCTAATCCTGATGGGACGACGCGTTTTCTTAGACCTATGCCTGGTAAGGCTAGAATGTATCCAGAGACTGATATTAAGCCCATTAGGATAACTAAAGAGTTTTTAGATGAATTGCAGAGAAGGTTGCCTGAGCCTCCTGAAGCTAAATACGAGAAAATGATTAAGATTTATAAGTTAAGTAGTGAGATGGCTAGAAAAATGATAGAGTCTTATCATCTTGATCTCTTTGAGAGGATAGTAGAGAAGTTAAACGTTACGCCATCTATAGTTGCATCTTTTCTTGAAAATACTTTGGTTAACTTAAGGAGAGAGGGATTTCCGGTATCTAATCTTAGTGATGAAAAAATATTTTTGATGTTTGAATTATTGTCGAGGAATATTATAGCTAAGGAGGCGCTTCCAACGTTGGCTGAGTATTTATCGAAGAATCCAGGAGTTCCGGTTGATAAAGCTGTAGAGGAATTAGGCCTTAGAACTTTGGGTATGGAGGAGGTAAATAGTATAATAGATAAAGCTATTAAAAATAATATATCCTTAATTAGAGAAAGAGGAGAGAGGGCAATTGGTCCAATTATGGGTATTGTTATGAGAGAGGTTAGAGGTAAGGTTGATGGAAAGCTTGTTAGTGAGTTGGTTAAAGATAAGATAAATAAGATCTTGATGCAGGGGAAGTAGTTTTTATTTTTTCTTTCTGGTTTCTTTGATTATTTTTGATAGTTCACTACCTATAATTTTTATTACTTGGCTCTTTTTGAGATCTGTATAAATTATTAGTCTTCCTTTAGAGTCAAACCATGTCTTAGGATGTTTAGAATTTGTATCTAGTATTGTTGTTAATCCCCTAGATTTTGTTGCTTTGTAGAGAATTTCTAATGATGGATTTTCTATTGCATAACTGATTGGCACTCTACGTCCCTTTTTACGTGAGAATCGTGAATCGAAATAAATTGGCCAAATAATAATTTTCTTTTTATTTGTTGATTTTTTATTCATAAAAACAGCATTTTATTCTTTGATTAGAATAACATTAATTACCCCATCTTGTCCGGGTCTTGAGACTACTCGGGCAAGTCCGAGCTCTGTTTGGAGGATAGCTCCTTTGGTTATTATGCCTCTTCTTTCTAGATCTCTACTTGCTGGATTCTCAATGACTCTGATAATTCTTGCAGGTTTAGCTTGTCTAGATACTGGGTCAATAACGTTTGCTTTTGTTGCGACTTTTATCTTAATTTTTATGTTCCCTCCAAATGTCTTTATTATATCTCTTTTTTCTTCATGTCCAACATGAGTATTTACAGGAAATCTTCCCATAAGATATTTTCTTTTAACTTTAACATGTCTTCCTTTTCTACCACCACTAATTTTCCTTAGATCATTGCCGTGATAAATTGTCATTTTTCCACCTTAATATATTAGTCAAAACACATTGTAATATAAATTTTATAAACTTTTTCACAATCTATATAGCATAAATAGCGGGTCTATATTATCTTATGGGATAACTATATGAAGAATATATTTTTGAGGGTTAAAAAAGACGCTCTTAAAGACAAAGTGTTAATCACGGGGTTTCACGGTGTTGGTTATACGGGATGGATAGCTTTACGGCACCTTGTAAAAGAGATGAAGGGGAGAAGGATAGGTTTTCTATACACGGCCTATACACCACCCTTTGTATCAATGGAAGATAGCATAAAGACGCCCTATGAATTTTATCTCGCAGATGACTTTGTATTTTTTATTCCCAATATACCTTTCTCAGATAAAGAGATGACCAGAGTACCATACTTTCTTACAAGATTTCTAGTAAAAAAAGGTATAAGGGAAGCGGTTCTTATCGGTGGATTGGATAATAGGCTAAAAGAACAAGATATAGATATAAAGATTGCAATGACGAAAAAATATTTATCTAATCATAACGATGTATTTGAAAAATTAAATGCTTCAAAGATTGAAGAGTATCTATATATTGTTGGTCCATTAGCTACTATGCTTTCAATTTTTGAAATAATGTCTTTTCCTGCACTTACCTTACTGCCATATGCGGATATTACTAGACCAGATCCTAAGGCTGCGGCAGTGGCAATACAAAAAATTGGTTTGCTTTATAATGTTGATATCAGTGTTGAGGAACTCTTAGAAGAAGAAGAAAGAGTATTAAAGGAAATTGAGACTATTCAAAAAAAGTTAAGGCAGGTTAAGGGAGAGGATCATCATAAATCATTGTATGTTTAAATTTTGAGATATAGAATTAATATAACTTATAACTTTATCTGCTTCTTTTCCTTGATATAATGTTTTAAAGAAGAATATCTTTATTCCTCTTTCATGAAGTTTGTACTTTAGTTCCTCTACCATTTCTGGAGGAAGTACATCATAAATTAATATGATTGTAGAGTATCCCTTATTTACAATATACCAAACAACATCAGAAGTAATCTCATGATAAGCAGTTTCAAGTATATTATAACTTGTCTCGTATTGGGAAAGTGGATAAAAACCGTCCAATTCAAGTGGGATTATGCTATATGCTGAAGATAATACAGCTATATGGATTTTTTTAGACAATTTTTTATTACTGTATATATGTGAATATATATCGCTTATGAATCCTCCTCTAGTAAAAGGCTTTTGTTCAGATTCCTTTATTAGTAAAAGAATTTTTTTGGGTGGTGGTTTATAATTATCTTTTAATTTTTTTAAATATCTTATTACTTCTGGCCTATATCTACTTATAGCGCTATAAAAAAATAAGCCGTGCAAAGCCCCCCTAATATCAGGATGATATTTCTCGATGAAAGAAGTATATTTTCTAAATTCTAAAAAGGCATTTTGGAGGGACGGGTGGCTTTTGGCTTTCATTTCAACAAGTTCCCATAGTCTTCCTTCATGTATGGCTTCTTTTGTTCGCTTAATTTCTTCAGATAGAGCATAAAGATTGTGTATCGCGATAAGTTTTACAAGTTTTTGTCTTGGTAATTTTTTCATTTCATTATGGGTCCATTTTGAGCATATAGGACAGTTACATGGAAGGTTTCTCATATCATGAAAGCGTAATGTTCGTGTGGAGGTTATATATCTAAGGTCCCGGGCGTATAATATATAAGATGATGAATCAAACATATCAACTCCCATAGCTACAATTAATGGTATTAGAAAGGGATGACCAGCTCCGAAAAGATGTAATGGAGCGCCGATAGGCAGGTTCATTTTAGCCGTCATAACAAGTCGGACTAGGTCAGTAAATTTGTAGTTTTCCATGATTTGTGTTGGGCCACCGACAGCATATAAATCGAAGTTAAGTTTACTCATTTCATTTGCAGAATATGCGACAAGATTCAGATATCTTCCTCCTTGAATCGGACCTACTAATAACATATTTTTTCTATCTATTTTTGAAGCTTCTATAGCTCTTCTAATAGTTTCTTTTACTTCTTCTTTAACTATATAGTAAGGTGTATCATATTTGGTTGGAATATCGAGTATTACTCCAATATCGCTCCCTATGTTAACTTGGTATTCTACTATTTCTTTAGGCGTTATCTCGACATTACCATAAATCATTAATTGATATGCTCCAGAATCTGTCATCACAGGTGTGTTTACTCCTAGTAGCTTATGAACTCCTGCTTCTATTCCAATATTGTCGTAGTTTCTTTTTATTAGATAAGAATTAGTCATTAATAGAGGAAATCCCATCTCTACAATATCTTTTGGAGGAAATAAAATCTTTGAGATATTTATCACAGGAGCTAAGGTAGGAGTTTCTATCTTCCCATGGTTTGTCTCCAAAATACCTATTCTTCCAAGCAGATCTTTTTCTAATATCTCGAATTTATCATGGAATGCATTTTGCATGTATAATCAACCAGTGAGAATTATAGAAAATATTTAGTTTTAAATATTTTAGTTAGAATAAGACAAACGAAAAATTATTTGCTTTGTTTTTTACTCCATTCTTCAACAAATTTATTATATACATTTTTTACTCTTTCTGCTATTGGACCTGTGCCTTCTACTCCTTTATCTGTTACTCTCACTCTGTCCATTACAGTTATAAGTTTTGCTTCTGGATAATATTTTATCATCTTAGGAAAGACCTCCTCTAGTCTTTTTGCTAACTCTTCTAAATCCAGAGGTTCTTCTACTAGAAAGATTTCAGAAACCGCATGCCCATATAGAATCACACGTGAATATTTATTGCCTTCTTCATCATTTACGTCTGAAAGAACTAGGCTATGATCAGCAGTAGAATATCCTAAAAGTATTCCTGTAAATGTTTTTTTGGTGAGGGTATTTACTATGACGCGTTTATTAATTAATGAAGAAAACTCTGTACCAAATCTTCTGGAACCGAGATCTAAATAACTCATATCACATCCCCCTATACTGAAACATAAAATGTTTTAAATTATTTAAGAATTTAGTAATTTTTTGGTTTGTTTTGAGTTATAACTGGTATAGGAAGAGTTTAAAGATACATGATGATAACATCTTATATATTACTATGATTATTTTCTTAGTTAGTCAATATTTTGAAAGGTGTTAATATGGAAACTCGAGTAGAGAATATTGAGAGTCCTGAATACGCTAAAATTATTGTTCTTAGGCTTGTTACAGACAAAGGTAATAGTATTAGAGTTGATGTTCCTTTAAGACTGTTAGATGAAGCAGGTATTAGAATAGAGAAAGATGATTTGATAAATATTGAAATAAAAAGGGAGTTGGTGGATATGGATTCATGGGATATTGTATATTCATGTAAGGCTTATATGGAAAGAGAGGGGAGGACCCTTATATCATGTGGTGGTTTACAAGTGAGTCTTGATTCATCTTTAATAGATACGAGACCGGGAGAGAGAGTTTATATTTATATTAAACAAGGTATAAGAAAAAAAGATTAATGGAAATATTACTATATATAACTTAGAGTAGAGTATGACTAGTTTTGAGGAGCTTCAAAATATTTTGAGATGGTCTCGTGAAAATAATGCTAAGATAAAGATCTTTTTTGAAAAATATCCATATGTTTTGGCGCTTGATAAGGTTATTCATGCTGAAGATTATGAGGAGAGAAATGTCTCTTGGATCTATGCCTTTGGATCTAAACAGCCTCATCAGGTTTTAGGAAGTTTCTCTATTAAAAAAATAATAATAAAAAAGAATAATAAAATATTAGAGGTAAAGAGTCTTCAAGAGCTTGTTAAGAGATTTATACATTAACTTAAAAAATAACGGGCCCGGCGGGACTCGAACCCGCGACCCCCCGGTTTCACTGAAAATATAGTATTCCTAAGAGCCGGGTGCTCTACCTACTAAGCTACGGGCCCTGTAAAATTGTTAAGTCGGACGGAAATAAAAATTTTATCTCTGTATTTTATAACTTGGTAGATATTCCTGTATATTACTTTTGATATTATGATATAGCTATGGTGTTTAGAGTTACTATTTTATACTTCAATTATTTTATTGTATATGAAAGTGGAAAATGTCTGAAGAAAATAATGTTAGTAAACTAATAAATAAAGTTCAGGAGAACATCAGTGATTTTTTCGAAAATATAAATGACTACATTGAGTTAACAGAGGCAGGAGAAATCATAAGAAGATATTTTGTGATGAATGCATTTGATGGAGCTCTTACGATGTTAGGATTTGTTGTAGGTGTATTTGTTTCCGGATATATAGATCCAAAGATTATATTGTCAGCTGGTATGAGCGCAAGTTTTGCTATGGGAGTTTCTGGTTTTGTTGGTGCTTTAATAACGGAAAAAGCTGAAAGAGAGAGAAAAGTTAAAGAACTAGAAAAGGCAATGTTTACTGAATTAGAAGGTAGTATTATTGAAAAGGCGTCGTTAATGGCTGTGGTTTTGGCCGCTTTAACAGATTCCTTTGCTCCAGCTATGGCAGCACTTATTTGTGCGTCACCGTTTATTTTCTCTGAAATTGGTCTTTTAAGCCCTGTAGTTGCAACATTTGTCTCAATAATAATTACATTAGTCCTAGTTTTTCTTTTAGGAATGTATTTGGGTAAAATTTCCGGAGGGGGTGCATTAATTTATGGGATATATATGTTAACGGCAGGATTGGTTGTTTCATTAATTGTGACGATTACTTCAATACATTTTGAGGGAGTAAATAGGATACCTTTAGTTATAGGTGATAATGAATGGATGATGAAATAATTGGTATTAGTAGGTTAACCTTAGATGCTTTAAAACCGAGAGAAGTATATATAACCGATTTGGCTTTGGCTCTCGGGGAACTTAAGGGCATAGAGAATGTTGATATACATGTTACTGAAGTTGATGCTAAAACAGAGACCTTAAAAATTACTTTGACTGGAAAGGGAATTTCTATGGAGGAGGTTGAGGAGCTACTTGAAAAATATAGTACAGTGATTCGAAGTATTGACGCTGTCAGGGTCAGCAAATTCAATGTTGAAGGAGGACTTCCTTATGAGGAACCTTGAATTTTATACTTCTAGATTTTTTTCTCTAATTGAGAAAGAAGGTATAAATTATGAAGATTCAGATTATATTATTTTAGGAGTACCTTATGATTCAACTGTCTCATATAAGCCAGGAGCACGTTTTGGGCCAGATAAAATTAGAGAATCTTTTTATGAACTTGAAACGTTTGATTTTGAGACCGGGCTTGATTTTGAGGATATAAATGTATATGATGCTGGAAATTTTTCTTTTGAAGTAAATGCTGATAATATTGTCAAAAAAATAAGAAATGTTGTTTCTGAAATTGTAGAAGATGATAAAATTCCTGTTCTGTTAGGCGGTGAACATACCATTACATTAGGAGGTATTGAGGGAATTATAGAAAGGGAAGATGACATTGTTTATGTTGTTTTTGATGCACATCTTGATATGAGGGATGAATATCCTTTAGGAAATAGGCTAACACATGCAACTGTAAATAGAAGGATTATAGAGAAAATTGGTTTGGAAAATATAGTTATCGCTGGTGTTAGAGCCTGCTCTAAGGAGGAATATAATTTCATTAGAAAAAATAAAATAAAGGTATATGGTGTAGATGAAAAAATTAGAATGGATTTTTTAAGAGATAAAAATGTTTATGTCTCTATTGATTTAGATGTTTTGGATCCATCTATTGCTCCAGGAGTAGGAAATCCAGAACCTTTAGGTATATCACTTTATAGATTAATGGATCTACTTAGGTCGATCAGTAAATACTGTAATATTAAGGCTTTTGACATCGTTGAGTTAAACCCATTATATGATAATAATGGGATAACTGTTTCAGTAGCATCGAAAATTTTACAGAAATTAATCATTTATATTGAGAAATATAAAAATGTTAAATAGCTTTTACTCTTTTTGCAACTGGAGGTCTAAGTTTTATAATTATCTTATAACCGCAATATGGACATCTAACTCCTGGAAGAGTCTCAAGTTCTTCTTTAGAAAAAATTTTGTTACATCTTAAGCATTTATATATTAATTCGTTTTCCGACATGGTTGTCAAACATCTAAATGATATCTATTATTTAAATAATTTTCTGAAAGGACTATATGTTATGTCTTTAATCTCTCTAGGATATATGTTAGAAGCATAAAGCTTTTATTTTAAAGAATTCATATAACTAATTGATAAAGAAAATATAGGGGGATAATGAGTAGCGATATACTAGAAGGAATATTAAAGGATGTTTTCAGAGAGCAAGAGCTAATAAAAATTAAAGTTGAACGTAGAAAGAGAAGAAAGGAGGTTACGATTATTGAGGGCATAGATCCTAAAACTTTTGATTTACGGGACTTAGTATCAAAGTTAAAAAGTGAGTTAGCATGTGGTGGTACCGCAAAAAATGGTAGAATTGAATTACAGGGAGATCATAGAAATAAGGCAAAAGAAATTTTAGTTAGAATGGGTTTCGCTTCTTCTAATATTGTTGTGGAGTAAGAGATCCAGCTATTTTCTTTAAACGTTCTACACCATTAATTTCTTTTATTATCTTAGCAACAGGTTGTGGAACAAGATCTTCCCAAGGTTGGTCACTGATCATTAATTCACGAATTTTAGTGGCTTTATATATATCTCTTTTAAAGAAAGGAATTCCAGAAGTTGGGATATTGTTTTCTTCAAATAATTGTCTTGATAAAGGATCATTGGTATACACTTTTTCAAATCGAGGTGAGAAAGATTTCACCAATGAAACCCATATGCTATGCTGATTATCCGTGTCTGGAATACCTACTATAACAGCTCTAGTGAGAAGGTTTTCTTGTTTTAGTACTGAATATATCATTTCAATTCTTTCTCCTAATGTAAAGGGATTTTTCAAAGTATGGCTAAACTGTGCGCTACCGATACCGATTATTACCTCATTTTCTCTTTCTAAAATCCAGTAAAGGGCTTTTAAATGTCCTTTATGAAATGGTTGGAATCTGCCTATGTATAATGCTCTACTTCCTTTCTTCTGCATCTTTTATCTCCTCATAGAAATCCTTTAATGCATCTAGATAATTTATTTCTCCTACTTCAATTTTATCCATTATTTCTTCAACCATTATAGTTCTATTCTCTGATACTAGGGAAGCAAAGTTATTAAAGATATAATTATAGACATTAATTCCAAGATTTGTAGGGAGTAATTTTTTACGTTTTGTTTCCTTTACATAGTATCGATCTAGTAAGGTTTTTATTATTTTAGCATATGTTGATGGTCTTCCTATACGTCTTTGTTTCATAAGCTGGATTATATCAGCTTGAGAGTATAAAGGAACCGTTGGGAGTTTACGATGTTTTACATCAACTACGTTATAATGGCCCTCTTTTGGTTTATCTGTAGTTGGAATAGGATACATTTCAGTAAATCCTTTTATAACAATATTACTAATAATGGAATATTCTTTTTCAAAGTATGGTCCCTTGAGCTTAAATTTTGAATTTATAACTTTTGAGGATGGCATTTGGCTTGCTATGAAGCGTCTAAATATAAGGTCATATATCATAAAATGTATCCTAGTAAGAGGCCTTGCTAACTGTAATATCCCTTGACGTAGTAATGCCTGTAATCTATCAACATCTATAGGCCTAGTTGGCCTAATACATTCATGTGCACCTCCTATACCCCAGGTTCTAGGAACATAATATCTATCTGAGAATTTTTCAGTAATATATTGTTTAGCGATAGCTAATCCATTTACTGAAACTCTAATACTATCTGTCCTATGATATGTTATTAATCCTAGTTCAAATAGATCTTGTGCTATTTGCATAATTTTAGTAGTATCAAGCTTAAATCTCTGAGATGCATCTCTTAATAATGTATCAGTAGTATAAGGCGGCGGAGGATTAATTTCATTTTCTTCATCTGAGATATTAATTATAGAAACTCCTTTTTCAAGCATCTCTTTTGCAATCTTTCTAGATGATACTTCTTTAGCTACTACAGTATCAATGATATAGGTTTTATTATTCTCAAGAGTTATTCTAAATATAGGTTTTATGCTTTCTTTAGCTTCTTGAAATCTATTAATTATCCATCCTAAAACGGGGGTTTGTACTCTACCAGCGGATAACCATTTTTTTCCGAATTTATCCCATAGTTTTTTACTTAATACAAATCCAATCCATCGATCTTCTATTCTTCTAACGATTTGCGCATTAACCAGATATTCGTCAATATCTCTGGGATTTTGTAATGCTTTTTCAATAGCTTGTCGAGTAACTTCATGGAACTCAATTCGCTGTAATAAAGGGACATATGGAGATAAGACACTTTTTAGATCCCATGCAATTTTTTCTCCCTCTGTATCTGGATCAGTTCCTAGAAATACGAAGTCAACCTCCTGTGCTATGTCTCTTATATTTTTTATAACATCATACTGATCGACAATTTTATTAGATCCACATTTGGGACATACTCTTTTTTCATTTAGGTATTCAGTGAATTGTTCACCACAATTCTGACATCTTTTAATAGTAGAATATATGGGATAAAATTTATCATGATCACTGACGATAATACCATAATATCCTTCTTTAGTGATTAAATCTAAAATATGACCTTTACTTGCAGTTATTAAAAGGATATATTTTCCAATACTTGTTTCATAAACTGTAAGACTCTCATATCTTCTACGTGAGGGTTTACCAAAGAAAGAGGCTATTGTTCGGGCTTTAGTAGGAGACTCGACTATTAATAATGCTATTTTAACTAAATCTTTAATTTCTTCAGATTTTACTTTTCCCTCTATTAGTTTTCTAATGAATTCTCTCTCCTTATTTATTTCGTTCATTATCTCTTCGATTTTTATTTCATCTATCTTTTTCCACGAAATTTCTTCACTATACCATCTTATCTGTTTGGTTAATCCATTGAAAAGTTTATTATCATTTACGAGAAGAATTGATAATCCTTTAGAAATTCCTCCAGCATACATTCTTGATGTTCTACCAGAAGCTTGAAGATAAGTCATTGCATCTGGTACCAAGAAATATGTTTTTCCATCAATTTTTCTTACTGAGAAAATAGTTTTTTCTTCAAGTGTTTTGATGAAGCTTTCGTTTTCAAACATTTTTTTGAGAAAGTCACGGAGCGATATTATATAATATTGCAATTTTCCTAGAGGGCCAGTAAGTTTTTTATTATTTTCTATAGCGTCTAGCAGGAGATATAGCTTAGATTGGTCCAATAACATAAGATATTGTCTGATTCTCGAAACGAGACGGTCTAATTCATATTTTTTATTTTCTGGGACCAGATCCCTAATATTTGTGGCTATCTGGATTAACCGTGTGGGGCCTATTTCATATATATCAGCGGTAAACTTAAAATGTGGTATACCAACAAATACAGCATATTTAATTAAATGTGGAAGATCCAGCCCCCTAACAAGTAACCCGTAGTATGTTGCGACTCCTATTAAGACATCTATTTTTTCCTCAATGAATTCCTCTAGTCCCTTTTTATTTTTTGAATGTACATATGCTGCTTTAATTCCGTTTTTTTCGAATAAATCGACTAAATGTTTTATAAACTCTTCACTAGTACCTATTGGTACATATAGTAGTCCTCCCTTCCCCAATTTTCTAACAAGAGTTACTACAGACGAAGAAATATTTTTTTCATCTACTATCTGATAAATATCTATAACATTTCGTAATATCTCTGCTCTAGCTCCAATGTCAAATCCCATTAGTTCTCTAAATAAACGAATCCTTACTCCACGCGGTCTACCTGTTGCAGTTGAAATAACTATACATCCAGTATCTATCTTTTTCAGAAATTTTTGTATTCTTTCTGAATTCACCTGTATTTGTTTCAATATATCTTTAGGCGCCTCTTTTTTAATTCGAATAAAATTAGTGGCTTTAATCTTAAGCATAATGTTTTCCAGAGCCAGCTTAATGAGTTCATCAGGATATCCTAAGAGATATAATATTTTATCGATATTTTTGGATGATTTTAATATAGCATCTACATCATCAACAAAAATAAAATCAAATTTATTGTCTTTTATTACCTCGAAACGTCTATTCAAAAAATACGATGTTGTGATAAGAATATCGAAATTTTTTGTATTGATATCATTTAAAATTTTTTCTTTTTCTTTTTTTGATAATCCAGAATAATATGCTATTACTTTTGGAGGGTTCTCTATTTTAGACGAAAAATCTAGAATTTTATTATAAACCTGCTTAGCTAGAACTGTTGTAGGTAGAATGATATAGCTTTTTTTATCCTTTAAGGCCAAAAACATAGCCATTGTAAGACCAAAGGCTGTTTTTCCAACACCAGTTGGTGCTAATATAGTAAAGCTTTTATTTTGAAAAACTCTTTTCGCCCAAGCTCTCTGTGCACTCCATAAAGTACTTCCTAAAATTTTCTTAAAGAATTCATTATATTTCTCAGTTTCTTTTTCTATCTGTATGACATTCTTGTATTCTTTTTGTAACGTATTTTTTTTACGTAACAATTTTTCTATAGATAATAGAAGTGAATGATAGTCATAGTAGTTACTAATTTCTTTTTCGTCTATGAGCTCTATATCTTTCTTAGATAAACATTTTTCGCAGGGTAATTTATGGATTAGTCTTTCATCTGTGATACGTTTTCCACAGTTAGGACATAGATCTTCAAAAAAAGCCTTCACAGCAATCACGTTATATAAGGAGATATATAAAAATTAGATAAAAATTTTTTGTGAGAATTAAAAGATATATAAAAAACTATAAAAAAGAAAATTTATTTTTATGCTTCTATACCAGCAAGCCTTAGTAGTCTCTTCCAATTCTCTTCGATATCTTTCTTTATGTCGTCGAGAAGCCATTTATTTTCTGGTCGCAATAGATGAGCAAATCTTCTCTGAAGTTTAAAGTAATCTTCTATAGGTTTAGGTCTTCTTACCATTATATTAATTTTATATTTGCCATCTTCATATTCATAGAGAGGCCATAACCTTGTCTGTACAGCAAGACGAGCTACTTCAATACTTAATGAAGGATCAAAATACCATCCTGTTGGACACGGTGTAAAGTAATGTAAGACAACTGGACCCTTAATAGATGCTGCTTTAACTATTTTATTGTACATATCGACTGGGTAAGCTGAGTTCATTGTTGCTGCGTACCTTATGCCATGTGCTATTGCAATACCGATAAGGTCTTTCTTTCTTTCTTGTTTACCAGGTATAACTCTGCCAGCTGGACTTGTAGTTGTAGCAGCTCCTTTAGGTGTTGCTCCTGATCTTTGGATACCCGTGTTCATATATGCCTCATTATCATAACATATGTAGATGAAATCATGACCTCTCTCTAATGCTCCACTTAAAGCTTGCATACCTATATCAAATGTACCTCCATCTCCTGCAAACACGATAATTTTAGGTTTCTTAATTCCTTTCTTCTTTTCTAATGCTCTAAATGCTGCTTCTATACCGCTAGCGGTTGCGGCTGAATTTTCAAAAGCGTTATGTATCCATGGAATCTTCCAAGCTGTGTAAGGAAATATTGTAGAGGCGACCTCTAAACAACTTGTAGCATTTACTACGATTTTAGGATCGGGTACTGCTTTTAACGTAAATCTAACAAGTTGTGGAATGCCACATCCCGCACATAATCTGTGTCCAGGAGCAAACTGTTCTTTTCTAGGTATATCCTTTAAAGTTTTTATAGATTTTAATTCAGACATAACATATACACCTCATAAACCTATTCTCTAACTCCCACCCAAAGTTTTAGCTCTTTTACCTCTCCCTTCTTTGCATATTCTTGTGCCTTCTTGAATACATATTCAACTTGGTCAGGAGTTAAGTCTCTGCCACCTAATCCATATATAACATTGAAGAGCAGTGGTTTTTCTCTCTCATTCACCAATGCACTTGCTACATCCATATAAAGTTGAGCTCCTGGGCTACCAAAACTTAGGGATCTATCCATAATTGCTAATGCTTTGAGGCCCTTTGTAGCTTCTTTTATCTTATCTACGGGAAATGGTCTATATAATGTGAGACTTATGACACCGACTTTTTGGCCTTTTTCACGTAGTTTCTTTGCAACAAATCTAGCTGTTCCAGCAGAAGAGCCAAGAATCATGATTGCTACTTCAGCATCATCTAAACCATAAGTCTTTATTGGTTTGTATGTTCTTCCAGTAAATTCTGAATATTCTTGAAATATTTCTAGTATTCTTGGATAACTATTTTCAAAATGGTAATCCTGAAGTTTTTTATGCTCTATATAATAATCCTGTAGATCGAGTGGTCCATATGTTATTGGATTATTTGGGTCAATTGGATATACAGGATCTTTAGGTGGCAAGAAGTTTTCAACGTATGCATCATCGATAACATATAAGGCCTCTAATGAATGAGTTAATATAAAACCGTCGAGACTAATAGTGGATGGAAAGAGTACTTTTTTGTCTTCAGAAATCTTAAATGCTTGTAATGTTAAATCATAGGCCTCCTGTACATTTTCAGCTATTAGTTCAATCCAACCTGTGTCTCTAACTGCATAGAGATCATCATGTGAACAATGAATATTTATGTTTGGTGAAAATGCTCTATTACCTAAAGCCATAACTACCGTTGTTCTTAATCCTGCAGCAATCCAGAGTATTTCATACATCAATGCTAATCCTTGGCTTGCTGTAGCAGTAAATACTCTTGCACCAGCCAATGATGCTCCTACAGCTGCTGAAAGAGCAGTATGTTCACTTTCAACCGGTATAAAAACAGCATCAAGTTCTCCATTGTTTACATATTCTGCAAGTTTTTCAACCATGATTGTTTGTGGTGTTATTGGATATGCAGATATAACATCTACATTGGCTTGTTTGGCTGCGTATGCAACAGCAGTATCTCCATTTAAACCTATACGTCTACTTTTCACACTCATTCTTCTCTCACCATTTCTATTGCTTTTACAGGACATACGTTTGAACAAATACCACATCCTTTACAGTAATCATAATCTATACGAACCATATCATCTTCTAATCTTTCAATAGCAGGTTCTGGACAATGTATCCAACATAGAAGACATCTAATGCATTTATTCTCATGAAGAATTGGTCTAAGTGCTCTCCAGTTTCCAGTTTTAAATTCTAATGAAGTTGCTGGCTCAGTTATTATATTTCCTATAGGTAGCTCTTTCCAAGTATTCCATTTAGGACTCGTATTGTTTCACCTCTTTATTTGCTAATTCAACAGCTTGAATATTTTTTTGTATAATTTCTTTTCCTCTTCCCTTAAATTTTTCCTCGATTGCTCTATTTACACTTTCTAGATTAACTATGTTGCTTGCCTTCACTAGTGCACCCAACATAGGCGTATTATAAAATGGTCTCCCAAAAATATCCATAGCAATATCATATGCATTTACATACCAGACTCTAATATCGTTCATTTTAGCTTTCTCTATAACTTTCTCATATGGTTCATCTGCATTGAGAATTAGCATTCCGTTTTTCTTCAAGCCTGATAATATATAATCTACTTCGGTTTGAAGTGTTGGATCTATTACTACAACAATATCTGGCTCATATATACCAAAATGTTGTTCTATAGGCTCGTTATCTATTCTAGTGTAGGCTCTAACCGGAGCTCCTCTTCGTTCAGGTCCAAATTCGGGTGCATGATAAACATATTTTCCTTCATAGATAGCTGCAAGAGCTAAGAGTTCGCTTGATGTCACTACTCCTTGACCGCCTCTACCATGCCAACGAACCTCAATCAACAAACGACACCTTTCAATTTTTTTCAAGTGTAAATATGTGATGTTTGAAATAAGTTTTATCATGTTCCTAATTCGATATATGTTATAATGAAGGTTTAAAGAAGTTAATATTCAAGACAATATATTGTTTATTTTGTTTTTATATGAACAAAAATAAGTATAAGGCTTGGGTAAAATAATATGTAAGGGGTGAGTTTTATGGAAGAGGTTACTCAAGAAATTCTGCAAAGTATAGCTAATTTTCAAAAAGAGATGGAGAAAACTTTTAGAGAGTTTTGGGATAAATTCTCTAAATATACTGTATCACTTGGAATGTTTGAACCTCTAGTTGATATAGAGGATAGAAGTGATGAAGTCGTCATATATATGGATTTGCCTGGTTTTTCAAAAAATGAGATTAAAATAAAGGTAACTGAGGATAGTGTAGAAGTAAGGGCTGAGAAATCTATTGAAAGGAAAAATGTAGAGAAAGAAAGAAAGTATTTCACTAGACAAAGATTTTATGAAGGATTTTACAAAAGAATATTGCTTCCCGTAAAAGTTAGACCTGAACAAGCTAGGGCTAAATTAGAGAACGGAGTTCTTGAGATACATATACCTAAGAGTGAAGCGGCTCGAGAAGTAGAGGTTAATGTTGAATAAAAAATGTAAAAAATCTGCGCTTGGAGGTACTTTTTCTTTTTTACATATTGGACATAAATTTTTTTTAAAAGAGGCTTTGAAAATTTCAGAAGAACTTATTATAGGTATTTCTAGTGATGAATTTGCAAGAAAACTAGATAAAAAACATCCAATAGAGCCTTATGAAGTAAGAGCTTTAAAAGTCTTAAATTTTTGTTTAAAAGAGATTAAAACTGGACAAAAGATAACTATATTTCCTTTAGATGATCCATATGGGCCTACAATATGGGATGGTGAGCTAGATTGTATCATTGTTTCCGAGGAAACTTATGCTAGGGCTTTAGAGATAAATTCTATCAGAATAAATAGAGGGTTAAGACCTCTAAATGTAATAAAGGTTAAATTACTTACAGATGAAAAAGGTAAGAAGATATCATCAACGTTATTGTGGAAAAGATATGGATCTATTTTTACTGATAAGATAAAGAGAAATTTTTCTTAAGATAATATAACCGAAAAGAAGCCATAAAAAGTAAAGTGAGATGCCGATTAGACTTCTAATTAAACTATTTCCAATATTCAATACTATTTTTTCTACGATTATCAGTATTAGAATCAGAGAAAACCATATTCCTATGACTAAGGAACCGATATATAATATGGTTTTCTTTTTGTTCATTTCATCACCATTAATATAGCTGTTAATATTGCTAATGATGTGGAAATTAGTTGTAATATTTCATATATTTTTATTATGTCTTTTTCGGTGGCTTGTCCTCCCACTAAAAGTAAAAGTCTGGTTAAGGATAAGGGAGCTGTGGTGCTGAGGTTTGCTACTAATATTCCTTTATTGAGTACTTTGAGAGGGCGTTCTCTAATTGTTCTATGTTCTTTAAATCCTTTTATTGAGGAGAAAACAAGAAATGCGTTGAGAAGATGAACAAGTAACGCGACTAATAAAACAATTTCTTGTCTAGTTAGAACAGCTAATGCTCCTAAGGCCGCACCAATCATAAGACTTCCGCTGTCCCCGTTAAAGATTTTTGAAGGATATCTATTATATGGATAATATCCTAATAAACATCCAATAATAAAGATACTGAGAATTATTCCTAGTTGGGTTTTTAAAATAAGAGAAGATACGAGAAGCCCTATAGATGCTAATAAAGTTGTAAAGGGCATAATTCCATTCATTATGTCTAACATATTAACAGCATTGGCTGGTCCAGCTATTGCAAATGGTAGTAAAAGCCAATAAATTATTGTTAATCTTATTTTTCCAATGATGGGTGCTCTTGGATGACCTAGAGAAATACGTGTGGGATATGCTAAATAACCTATGATTATAGGAATTATAGATATAGCTGAGAAAAATGTTTTAGTTTGACCTCCTAGAATTTTTATGTCATCTATTAATCCTACTAAAAAACTAATCGCTACAACACCATAAAAAATTGTTAGCTCGACAGCGTAATGGGGAAATAATATTAAAGATAGAATAAATGTTATTGTAAACCCTATAAATAAAGCAATACCACCCCCATGTGGAACAGAGGGCTTGTTAGGTTTATGAACATCCGGTCTTACAATTTTCCTCTTTCTTAGAAAGTTTATTATTTTTGGAGTTATTAGATATGTTACTAAAGTAGACACTGTTAGAAGTATTAGATAACTATAAAGATCGAGGTATTCCATAACATCACCTTCTTTTTATCTGTATTATTTTTTGAGCAGAGATACCTATGAGAAGCGGGAATAGAATAGTTGCGTCGCCTGGTAAATTTACATGTTCTGCCTCAGGTTTTAATTTTCCCCAGCTTATAGCCTCTCTGGTTTTTGCACCGCTAAGGCTACCATCCCATTCTACTGCTGTAGTGATATAAATTGCATAGTCTAGTCCACCTTTAAATTGACTCCACCAGATAATATGATGTTTAGATATTCCCCCTCCTAGAATTATAGCACCCATTTTTTTTGAATCAAACACTATGTCTGAAATTTTTTTCAGGTCTTTAATTATATCTAGTTCAAAGTTTTTTAAGCTGTTTGATACAGCTCGTATATGTTCATTATATGTAAATAAAGCAGTACCAAAAGCAGAATCAACTATACCTGGAGAAAATATTGGAATATCGTTGATTGCAGCTTGATATAGAATAGAATTTTTATCAGGAATTCTTTTGCCTATTTCTCTTAAAAGTTCACTTGGAGATAGTTTTCTCGTAGTTTGAATTATAGTTTCAAGAGTTTCATGTGTAAATCTCTCAATTATGGGACCATAATTTTCTACGGGTACCAGTATATTTCCTAAACGATGTATTTCGAGGGATTTCAACATTTTGTCATCATACTGAAATTTTCCTTTATAATATTTTCCTCCAAGAGCTCTTGCTATATCGTGATCTATTGTTCCTCCTGTTGTTATTATAGTATCTACTAAATGGTAACGTAGCAAAGATGATATAAGTCCCCTGAGACCGGTTGCTATGAGATTCGCTGTGAATCCTAAAAATATCTTACATTTATTATCTTCTAGCATTTTTATTAGTATTTCAGAAGCGTTTACAAGAAAATCGACGCTGAATCCTCCCATCTTCCTATATATGTCGATTAACTTAGAAAAATTTTTAATTTCTAGAAGATCCTCAAGATAAATATCTTCAACAGGATTTTTCAGTAATTGATTTCTTGAAATCATTAATGTACACCCTAGCTGAATATATACAATAAAATATAAAATAATTCGTTATTTTGGAAGAGATATTAAGAGGTCTTTATTCCTTTACATAGAGATAGATTTTATGTGTTCTACCACTTTCTTGAATTTCTTCTATCTTATATGGTTTCCATCCTGTGATTTCAAAGTCATGTGATACGATTCGTGTTCCTTTATCTGCTTCGGCTTTAATTTTTGGTTTTAATTTTTCATTTACTGATGTTAGAAGATAAAGAAAAATCACGTTTGCTGGAGAAAGGGAGATTTCGAAGAAACTACCATTTATTATAAATACTTTTTCCTCTACTTTATTCTTCTTTATATTATTGACAGCTTTATCAACAAGGTCTTTTCTAAGTTCTATACCTATTGCATAGGCTTTAAATTCTTTAGCTGCAATAACGAGTACTCTACCATCTCCACATCCAAGATCCATTAATATTTCGTCTTCTTTTAGATCAGCGATTTTTAACATCTCACGTATTACTCCAAATGGGGTAGGGACATATGGAACAGTTATATTGAATGACATTTTAAGTAATCAACCTCTAAGTAATTTTTACAGTATTCTACTTACCATAGTGTTAATCTCACATTAAATATTATCTATTACAAAATATGATGATATAAAGAAAAGATGATAAGTAGAGCATAGATAATTGTCTAGATTTTAAACTACTAATGTTGTTTTCACATCTATAGTATTTATTCTGGAATTACTAGAGGACGATATAAGGCTTAAGTAAACCCGTAAGTATTATCGATCAAAGCCTATTTTAAAATTCTAATAAAAATGAAATTGACACTTAAGAAAAGATCTGGCTTAAAAAATTAAGAGGAAATATTATCTATGGAGCCGGGGCCGGGATTTGAACCCGGGCTAATAACCGGTTTCTATCTTTCCACTGCAGCCGGTCCCCTTGGACCACTCGGGCACCCCGGCACCAATATTCAATTATAGACAAATTAATAAAAACTTGATGCTAGTTTATGATAAACGAAAAAATATATATATGTACGATAAAAGGTTGACAGGTGTTAGATTATGCCCAAGTCTATACATCTAAAGAATGAGGTAGGGATACCCTCAGATATTAACGTTGTAATTGATGGAAAAAGAGTAAAGATTCAAGGACCACTAGGCGTAATTGAAAAAGATTTTTCTCATCTACATAATATAATTATTGAAAAAGGCGATGATAATAAAATAATTATTGAGTCCTGGTTTCCATTGAAAAAAGAACAATCACTGGTTAACACTGTGGCATCGCATCTAAAAAATGCTTTTATTGGGGTTCAAAAAGGTTATAGATATAAAATGAAGATTGTCTATGCACATTTTCCTATGTCACTCAAGGTTGATGAAAAGAATAACATTGTTATTATCGAGAATTTTTTAGGTAGTCGAGACAAGAAATATGCAAAAATATTGCCAGGAGTAAAGGTAAAAGTTCAGAAAGACGATGTAATTATAGAAGGTATAGATATCGATGCTGTAGGTCAGACTGCAGCAAATATTCATCTAGCAGCAAAACTGAGAGGTAAAAGAAGGTTAAGTCCACATGGTCGTGAAGGGGGTCCAGGCATTTTAGATGGAATATATTTATATGCAAAAGAGAACATTAAGTAATCACAATAATAAACTAGGTTTTATTGAAATAACTATTGGGTTAAAATATAAAACTAATGAAAAGTAATTAGGAATTCATTCTTACTTTCTATATCTTTTCGGTCTTAAATTACGGCTTTTGCATCGTCTACAGCGTTCTGCTGACCATGGGTTTCGTGCGCCACATGTTCTGCAGATTTTTACTTTAAAGTTTTGTTCTAATGCTAGTTGTAATTTAAATGGGTCTCTTATTGGCATAATAACCACCTACAAATGCTTTATTATAAGCCATTTATATTATTTTCCTAGTTTTAATCATTATGTCTACAGAAAAAAATATGTTTTTAATCTATGTAACGTTAATTAAGTATTGTAATTTTGGATGGTTTGAACTATGAGGTATGTATTGTTCGGATGGCGTAATGTTGAATTAGAAGTGCCTGACAACTGGTTTCTTGCCGTTGATGGCGGTGGAAGAAATAAGGGATATTTTAGACTTGATGATAAGTTACAACCACGCCTTGAGCTCACTTGGGAATATGTGCCTTTTGAAAAGGCATTAACTCCAGAGAAATTATTGGAGAAACATAAAGAAAATTTAGAGAAAAATCTTAAAAAGGCAAGAAAAAAGGGTATGAAGGTTCCAGAAATTAAAAATATTTTGAAAAAAGAAATAGAAATTTATGGTCATCCAGCAATACTTTGGGTAAATAGAATAGAAGATAGTTTAAATAATATAGTTGTGTGGTATTGTGAAAAGAGTGAAAGAGCTTTTATTCTAAATATGACCTTTAAGTTAAATGAAGAAAGAGAATCGAGAGAAGTTTTGTCATATATAATAAAGAGTATTAAATGTCATTACCCGGAAGGATATAAAATTTTATGGTCTCTATTTGCAGCATCAATAAGACTTCCAGCATCCTTTGTTTTAATTTCTGTTAGGCTAGCTGTAGGATTATCATATGTTGTATATAAAGATCCAGACGAAGATATTTATCTTATTATTGGATATAGTGGTTTAGCTAAGCAGATCCTGTCAAAATATAAGAATGGATTAATAGATTGGTTTAAGAAAGGTGTGAAGAAAAATGCGATTGATAAAATTGAGAAGTTTGGACGAATAAAATATGAGAAAAAACAAGACGAAGTTGAATTCTTCAAGAAAAACCTCAGTTTCATTCCTTCTAAGTCACCTATTATTTATGGAGTAATATGGATTAATAAGGATCTCAATAGAGTTTTTACAGTCTCGGCGATAACTATATTCAAAAAGCTTGAGATAGCAAAAAATCTTGTAAAAGATGTTAGGATTCAATTATCTTCCGTTTCTAAGTAGGGAGCAGTTCGAGCCATAACATAGGCATCTTCACCATCTAAATAATAACCTTTAATAGTTTTTATAATTTGAAAACCTAGTTTCTTATAAAGTGCTATGGCTGGATTATTTGAAATCCTGACTTCAAGATAATACTCATCAACATTGTAGTATTTATATAAATTATTCATGGCATTAATCATTAGACTTTTACCTATTCCTTGTCTTCTTACCTCATTTATTACTGCAAGAGATATTACATGTCCTAAAAGACCCTCTTCATCCTTCTTTATATATAATCTTCCTTTCTCTACTCGACACATAACATATCCAACAATTTTATCATTTATAACAGCTACGAGAAAAGCCTTAGGATATCTTTCATGATGCATTTTAAAGAAAAAACTTGGATAGTTCTCTGGTAATACAGTTCTATTTATCCATATAACAGTGTCCAGATCTTCAGATGTAAATTCACGAATTATAAAATTTTTCGTATTATTAGCAAAAATAGCTATCACCATCAATTGTTATAAAAAATAAAATTTTAAAGTTTTAGAGTAATAAAACGCCAATTTCTTTAAGTTTCTTATATATGTTATCTACAGCTTCCTTTACTTCTTCTTCTTTTCTAGCTCCGGTACATACAACTTTTCCACTTGAAAAGATTAGAAGTACAACTCTTGGTTGACGCATCCTATAAATTAATCCAGGAAATTGTTCTGGTTCATACATAGCATTTTCTAGAAGATAAGCTGCTTTTTCCAGATCAACTCCGGCTTTTAGGTTTGCACTTGCTACTATATTTTGTATCTCTATTATTGGCTCATTTTTAATTTCTGTTCCGTGATTCTTTAAAAGTTTTATTATATTTTTTACTGCTTTATATACTTCAGATTCAGATTTTGCTCCAGTACATACCATTTTTCCACTCGAAAATATTAATGTTGCAGTCTTTGGTTTTGATAGTCGCAGAACTAGTCCCGGAAACTCTCGGATTCTAGACCATATGGTCTAGAATGTTCCGGGCTATATTCAGCATTAGGGACTAGTTCTGCAATTTTTTCTAAATCAAGACGTTGATTCAGAGTTACTGAAGCTACTACATTTTGAATTTCAAATGATGGTCTTGGGATATCTATCACCTAGTAAAATAACTTTATATATGGTATTTAAATAAATGTTTATAAAATCTTTTATCTTTTCAATGCATAATAAATTCTTTCAAATAAAAGTTTAATTGTACCTAAATAGGGTATAACTAGAATAACCTTACCTTTAATCTGATTTTTCTTCACGGGGTGAACATCTGGACTATAGTTAGCATCACCTTTAGTAATATATGCATCATTTTTAACTTTTATAACTCTATGTACTATTAACTTGGTTTTTATAAAATGATCTTGATATACAATAATATCTCCTATATTATATTTTTTACATCCTTGTACTATAATCATGTCACCTACATGAAATATCGGCTCCATACTCCAGCTTGAAACAACAGCTAGAGGTACTTCAGTTTTAAGAGGTGTTCTTAAAATTTGGTTGATATTTAATGCTATAGCTGCAGTCAGTATTAGTAGTATTATAGTTATTATATTAAGCATTTTTTTCTTATCCATAGAATCACTATATCTTTTTCACGTTATTTATATTAATTTTTTATAGAAAGATTTATATAGAAGTGATAAAATGCTGTTTACAGTTTTAAGAGAGGTGAATGAGTATGGCACAGCAAGCTGTACCTATTTTGGTTTTGAAAGAAGGAACTTCTAGAACAACCGGTAAGGATGCTCGAAGGTCAAATATATATGCTGCTAGAGTAATAGCTGAGGCACTTGCTTCATCTTTAGGACCTAGAGGAATGGATAAACTGCTTGTTGATTCATTTGGTAATGCTACGATAACCGGTGATGGAGCAACAATATTAAAAGAAATGGAAGTACAGCATCCAGCGGCTAAGATGCTTGTAGAGGTAGCCAAAGCACAAGACGATGAGGTTGGTGATGGTACAACATCTGTTGTAGTTTTATCTGGCAAACTATTGGAAAGCGCTAATGAGTTACTTGATCAAGAAATACATCCTACAATAATAACAGAAGGATATGAGAAGGCAATGGAGCAAGCTGTAAAAGTTATTGATGAAATAGCAGAGAAAATAGATCCTCTTGATAAGAACGTTTTAAAGAAGATTGCTATGACTGCTTTAAGTAGTAAGATCGTATCTGAATATAAGGATTTCTTAGCTGATCTTGTGGTTGATGCTGCTTTACAGGTTGTTAGCGAAAAGGATGGCAAATATACATTTTCGTTAGATGAGGTAAAAATTGAGAAAAAGAAGGGGGAATCACTTGAAGAGTCACAGCTAGTTAAAGGAATAGTTTTAGATAAGGAGGTTGTTCATCCGGCCATGCCTAGAAGAATAGAGAATGCTAAAATTGCATTACTCGACACTCCATTAGAGGTTGAAAAGCCTGAATGGACAGCAAAGATAAATGTAACAGATCCAGAACAATTAAGGTTATTTTTAGAGCAAGAGGCTCAGATATTAAAGAAGATGGTAGATAAGATAAAGGAATCGGGAGCTAATGTTGTTTTCTGTCAGAAAGGTATAGACGATGTGGCTCAGCACTATCTTGCTAAGGCTGGTATTTTGGCTGTTCGTAGGGTTAAGAAGAGTGATATGGAGAAGCTTGCTAGGGCTACTGGGGCTCGTATAATTACTAAGATAGAGGATCTTTCTAGTGAGGTTCTCG
>Ga0190304_1000146_pt1 | contig 32396 bp, 30 predicted proteins | sample 48700712_MG_FD_161670 | JGI IMG/M metagenome (GOLD analysis project Ga0190304, IMG submission 161670) | Hydrothermal vent sediment bacterial communities from Southern Trench, Guaymas Basin, Mexico - 4870-07-1--2_MG | ecosystem: Environmental > Aquatic > Marine > Hydrothermal vents > Sediment ...
TTGACATTATTGTTTCGGCAATTGAGAAAAATAAACCTCGTTTAGTTGTTGTTGATTCTATCCAAACAGTTTCATCTAATCTTTTATCTACGGCAGCTGGGAGTGTTAATCAAATCAGGATTGTTCTTTCTCGGTTAAGGGAAGTAGCTATAGCAACTAAATCAATTATTTTAATTATAGGGCAAGTCACAAAGGAAGGTTCGGTAGCTGGACCAAAAGCATTAGAACATTTAGTTGATGTTGTTCTCTATCTTGATGGTGATGCTAGTCAGCATTTTCGCTTTTTGAGAGCAATTAAGAACAGATTTGGTTCAACTCAGGAGATTGGGGTTTTTGATATGAAAGAAAAAGGATTGATAGAGGTGAGGAATCCATCAGAAATTTTTTTAGCAAATCGTAATCCGGAAACTAGTGGGTCAATTATAACTTCGGTGATTGAGGGTCGTCGGTCATTTTTAGTTGAGGTTCAGGCTTTAGTTTTTAGGACAAATTTTGGTTATCCTCAAAGAAAAAGTAGTGGATTTGATTTAAGTCGCTTGAGCCTTCTAACTGCAGTCTTAACCAAAAGGCTTAATTTAAATTTAAATAATCAAGATATTCATATTAACATTGCTGGTGGTTTAAAAGTTAAAGAACCAGCTATTGATTTGGGAGTTTCTTTAGCTATTATTTCCGCATTCAAGAATAAGCCTATTCAGGAAAATTATGCTGTTTTTGGAGAAGTTGGATTGGCGGGAGAAATTAGAAGCGTTGCTTTCCCTGAAAAGAGAATACAAGAATGTTTGAAAATGGGATTTACTAGAATAATTTGTCCGTTAGATTCAAAATTGCCCAACAAGAAAGAAATCCTTCAGGTTAGAAACCTAAAGGAAGCAGTTACTGAATTAGAGAAAAAAATATAGCAATAGCTATTCTGAGTGCGTTATATCGATAGATTTTTTTACTTTCTTTATTAAATCAGGACAATTTTTTATAGCTGTTTTGGCTGCTAGTCTAGTTTCTTGAATTAATTCTGTGTCAGTTAATTTAGCAATTTTTAGAGAATCCAAAAAACCAGATTGCTCATTGCCATAAATTTTCCCTGGACCTCGTAATTCTAAATCTTTTTGAGCTAATTCAAAACCGTTTTTTGCTTTTAATAAGGCTTTTAGCCTTTTTTTTATTTTAATCCCTTCATTCCCAACAAACAAAAAACAATAAGATTGATCTGAGCCACGCCCGATTCTTCCTCGTAATTGATAAAGCTGAGCTAATCCAAAATGTTCTGCTCCTTTAATAATCATTATTGTAGCATTAGGGACGTCAATGCCAACCTCAACTACGGTAGTAGAAATTAAAACTTTAATTTTATTGGAACTAAAGTCTTCCATGATTTTTTCTTTTTCTTCCTTCTTTAATTTTCCGTGGATAAAATCAATTTTTAGGTTAGGGAAAATATCTTTAGATAATTTTTGATATTCTTCTTTAACAGATTTTGTTTCTAATTTGTTGATTTTGTTATAGTCGTAGATTAGTGAAGTAGAAGGGTTAATTAGCGGACAGATGATAAAAGCTTGCCTTCCATTTTTAATTTCTTTTCGAACAAATTGATAAGTATTTATTTTTTGTTCGGATTCAACAATTTCAGTTATGATTTTTTTTCGTCCAGGAGGCATTTTTTCAATGATAGATAAATCAAGGTCACCATATAAAGTTAAAGCAATAGAACGAGGGATAGGAGTAGCAGTTAAAGATAAAAAATGAGCAGAGAGTTTGTTCTCATTTTGTAGTTTAGATAGATTATAGCGCTGTTTAACTCCAAAGCGGTGTTGTTCATCGACAATCGTTAGTCCGAGGTTTTTGAATTTTATTTTTGAAGCTGAAATTTTTCTTTTTGGTTCTATAAGACTGTGTGTGCCAATAATAATATTTATTTCTCCGCTAGATATTTTTTTAAACAGATTTTGTTTTGTTGTTTTTTCGTTTTTTCTTAATTTAGGGTTATAGACTAGACTGCTCGTTCTAGTGAGAAGCCCAATTTTAATCTGAAATTTTTGCAATAAGGTGGAAATATTTTGAAACTGCTGTTTAGCTAAAATCTCAGTAGGAACCATGTAGGCGACTTGATAGTTATTTAGAACAACGTTTAAACAAGATATAATAGCTACTATTGTTTTCCCGCTACCCACATCTCCCTCTAACAAACGATTCATTTTATTGCCACTCTCCAAATCATTAATAATCTCCCAAGAGGCTCTTCTTTGTCCGTCTGTTAATTTAAAAGATAAATTTTTAACAAATCTTTTTGTTTCTTTTAGCTTAAATTTGATTGAGGGAGCTTTTTCTTTTTTTCTACTCTCTCGAATAATTCGATTTCTTAATTGGAGTAAAAATAATTCATTAAATTTTAAGCGTTGTTTAGCTTGTTCTAGCATTCTTTGATTTTCAGGGAAATGTATTTGCTCAAGGGCAAAGGGTAGGTTGATTAGCTTATGTTGATTTTTGATAGATACTGGGAGCCAATCTTTCATATTATTGCTGATTTTTAAGGCTTGGTTTATCAAAAAACGGATTTGTTTTTGGGTTAAACGAGTAGTGGTTGGATAGATTGGTATTAACCCTCCAGTATGTATTGGTTTTTGGCTGGTACAAATTTCGTAAGATGGATTTATCAATTGTAATCCGTGATTAGCATTGTCAATTTTCCCAGCTAAGTATATTTTTTGTCCAGGTTTTATGGTTTTAGTCAGGAATCCTCGGTTAAACCAAACGACCTGCAAAGACCCTGTTTTGTCAGAGACAATTGCCTCAGTTACTATCATTTTTTTTCGTAAAGAACGACGATTAGCAATTAAATTAACTTTCACTTTAATAGTGCCTGTTTTCTGAGTTTTAAATTCTTCAATAGTTAATGTCTGGCTATAATCTTCATAGCGAAAAGGATAATGTGTTAATAGATCTTTAACAGTTATGATGCCTATTTTTTTTAATTGATTTGCGGTTATTTTGCCAACTCTATTTAATTCTGAAACAGGCATTTCAAGATTGTTTGTAGTGCAAGAATCTAGTTTTACTAGAACCTTGCTGTTCACTTCGTTCATAGTATGATTCTATCATAATTTGACTTTTTGGCAATTTGAGGGTATACTAGGGATATTAAATTTTAAGAATGGAGAGATGCCAGAGCGGCCGAATGGGGCACCCTGCTAAGGTGTTAGGTCTTAACAGGCCTCGAGGGTTCGAATCCCTCTCTCTCCGCCATGTGCTATATAAGGAGAGGTGCGAGAGCGGTTGAATCGGGCAGTCTTGAAAACTGCTGTACCCGAGAAGGTACCATGGGTTCGAATCCCATCCTCTCCGCCACCCTTCATTTCTCGCTCGCGCTTGGAAGCTTCAGACAGTAAAGCCATTTTTTATTATTTAATTACTTTATAGTGCGAAGTATATCCTCTGTAGCTCTAGCGAAGGATGGCGGGATATAATTATAGCGTGGCCAATAGTCCCGCTTAGCAGGACGCCACATTAAGTGTTTTATTTTTATTTATTCTTTAAATATGAAAATTAAAGTTAAAAAACAACAAGTAGAAGAATTATTGACCAGAGGGGTTAACGAAGTGATTGGCCTTGATCATTTGCGAAAGCGTTTGTTGTCGGGAGAAAAGTTAAGAATAAAATTAGGCGTTGACCCTACTAGTCCAAATATTCATATTGGCAGAGCTGTTATTCTTTTAAAATTAAAAGACTTTCAAGACATGGGACACAAAATCGTGTTTATAATTGGTGATTTTACTGGAGAAATTGGAGATACTTCTGACAAAGATAGTGAACGGCCAATGCTTTCGGAAGAAGAAATTAAGAGAAATGTCAAAACATATATTAAACAGGTCGGTAGAATACTAGATCTTAAAAAAACAGAAATATATTTTAATTCTAAATGGCTAAAGAAAATAGGATATAGTGAAATTGGACATCAGGCAAATCAATTTTCTTTGGCAGAATTTATTAATAGAGATAATATAAGGAAAAGAATGAAGCTTGGCAAAAGGGTTTCATTGAGAGAGTTACTGTATCCTTTAATGCAGGGTTATGATAGCGTTGTTGTGAAAGCAGATTTGGAAATAGGTGGCACTGACCAGAGATTTAATTTTTTAGCTGGACGCACATTGCAATTATATTACAAACAACAGCCGCAGGACATTCTAATGATGAATCTTATTTTGGGTCGAGATGGACGAAAGATGAGTTCAAGCTGGGGGAATACTATAAATATTTTTGATAAAGCGGATGATATGTTTGGCAAGGTAATGAGCATTCCAGACGAGCTCATAATAAGTTATTTTGAGCATTGTACTAGAGTCCCGATTAAAGAGATTGCGGGATATATAGAGCAGTTAAAGGCCAATGTAGTTAATCCTCGCGATATTAAAATGAAATTAGCTAAAGAAATTACTATTATTTATTGGGGGAAGGCTAATGCCAAAAGAGCTGAAGAAAATTTTAGCTTAATTTTTCAAAAAAAAGAAACTCCGAATAAAATCTTAGAGCAAAAGTTAGCGAATAAAAATATACTAGATGTTCTCGTTAAGTCTGGTTTGGCCCAGAGTAAAGGTGAGGCGCGACGCTTAATAAAACAAAAGGGGGTTAAGGTCAACGAGAAGATTGTCACCTCAATTGATAGAATCATTAAAAATGGCGATATAATTCAAAAGGGAAAGAGATATTTTTTGAAAATTATCTAATATGCCAACAGAAAATAAAATAATTAAAATAATAGATATCGCTCTAGAGGCTTTTTGGCTTGCGATTATTTTTTTTATTCCCGTTTTTTTGTTTCGTCAATGTCATAATATTTTTGAAATCCCTAAAAATACTCTTTTCCAAATTTTAACTGAGATATTATTATTTTTTTGTATAGTTAGGTTTATTATTTCCCCTAAAAACAGAAATAAATGGGCAAAAATTAAGAGTTTTTGGCCTGCTTTTCTTTTTATTTTTGTTTTAGGAATCTCTACGATTTTTTCTCAGGTCAAATGGTTTAGTTTTTGGGGGTCTTGGGAAAGGAGGATGGGTTATTTAGCTTGGTTACATTTCTTTATTTTTTCATTAGTTTTATTTTTAAATCTTAAAAATAAAAAACAAATTTATCGTATCTTGATTAGTATTATATTGTCATCAATTTTGGTTGTTTTTTATGGATTAATACAATCACAAGGTCTAGATATTTTTAATTGGACCTACGACCCTTTTACTTCTGGTAGAATTTTCTCTACTATTGGTCAGCCTAATTTTTTAGGTTCGTGGTTATTGTTGGTTTTGCCCATCCCATTAATTTTTTTATATCGCCGCAATCTTAAAATCAGAGTATTATCCTTTTCTTTCTTTTTAATTTTATTATATGTTTTGTTTTTAACTAAATCTCGTGGAGCAATGGTTGGCTTAATTGCTTCCTTGGGGTTTTTGTTTTCCGCGTGGTTTTGGGGGAAAAACAAAAAAATAGTAATTATCTCCATTTTTTGTTTTATTTTTATCCTTTTTCTTCTCTTTATCAATCAAACTAACATCCAAGAATCTAACGAATCGCAAATTTCTTTGCCATTTTTTGAGCGGATTCAAAGTTTCACTAATCTACAAGAGGCAGGACAATATCGTTTGATGCATTGGCGAGCTAGTTTGGACTTAATTAAACAAAAACCAATTTTGGGTTATGGAATAGCTACCCAACGTTTTAATTTTCCTAAATATTATCAACCAGAATTTGCTATTTATGAAAAACCAAATATTTACCTTGATTATGCGCATAATGATATTTTAGACGTCTTATTGTCAGCAGGAGTTTTGGGTTTAATTAGCTATTTATTATTAGTTGGGTATGTTTTTATTAATGGTTGGAACTATTTTTCAAAAAAATCGAAAAAATCAGAGTCTCAAATAATAGTTTTAAGTTTAATGACTGGTTTATTCGGTTATTTGGTTTCAATTTTATTCTCTTTTCATGTTATGTCTACCCTTCTTTATTTTTGGCTTTTTCTGGTATTAATTATTGTTTTGTCTCGCGCCTCTTCTACTGTCCCAGGGAATGACGGACAAGATAACAGCGTAAGTTTGACTCCTCTCAGGAGTTTATTGATTATTCTTTTTTTGTTTTTAACAATTATTTCCATTTATTTTTTCAATTTTAGATTATTTCTGTCTAGTTCTTTTTTGTCAGAAGCTAACAAGGCTAAAGCAAATGGCAACTGGACTGAAAGTATTTCTCAACATAAAAAAGCTATATATTATAGTCAATCAGACCCTTATTTTCGTCAGGAATTTGCTTTGACTTTATATCAAGCAGCACGTTTGTCTCGAGTTAGCCAGCGACAGAAATTAAAATGGATAAATATGGGTATCCATAATATAAAAGTAATCCCAGAAAAAATAAGACCGATTGAATCTTTAATTTGGCTACCTTGGCTTATGACAATTAAAGCTGACTTAACCCAGAGAGATGCTGATTTTAATGAAGCAGAGAAATTTTTTCAAAAAGTATCAGACTTTACTCCTCAAACAGCTTTAATTTATAACAAGTGGGCTGAATTAAAAATTGCACGAGAAGACAACGAGGGCGCAATAGAAATGGCAAATAAAGCATTATCGCTTTATCCTAGTCTTTCTCATCCTCACTTAAACTCAGAGCATTTGCAAGATGTTACAGAGGAAATGGCTTTAGCTTATGCGAATTTAATTAAAGTCTATCAAAGGCAAGGAGAATTAGATAAAGCACTTGACTATTGTCGAAAATCCATTTATCTTATAGTTAAAGCTTTTCCATCGCCATATCCATCTATTCTTGGTTATTTCTGCGAACAAATGATATCCATTCTTCAAGAAAAAGGGGAAGAAGAAACAGCTCAATTTTGGACTAATCATTTTGAGTCTTTAAACCTTGTTAATTTCTAGTTAAAAATATTTTATGACTCGCTCTAAAACAAAACAAACTGAAGATTCTGTCTACGGGAAGTTTCTTCTAGGTTGGACTTTCCCAGAATACGCTAATTATGACAGAACTTTCAATTGGTATTTATTAATCTCTTCAATTTTTCTCTTAGTTATTATTTATTCTTTTAGAACTGGGAATTTCCTTTTTGTGATTTTTCTAATTATATTTGCGGTCATTATTTTTTCTTCTGGTCGTCGTTCTTCTATTAAGGTTTCTTTTGATATTTTTGAATATGGCATTAAAATTGGTGAAAACAAATTTTATCGTTGGTCTGATATTAAAAATTTTCATTTAGTATATCAACCTCCGCAAGTGACAAGACTTTATATTGATTTAAAAAATACGTTTTTAACTGATTTGTCCATTCCCTTAGAAGGCGAAGACCCCTTAAAGATTAGAAAAATATTAAAAAAATATTTAGAAGAGGATTTAGATAGAGAAAATGAAACATTAATGGATCGTTTGAATCGTTGGTTAAAAATTTAAGATTTTGTTTTAGTCACACAGCGTAAAGCCCCTGTAGCTCAACGGATAGAGTGTATCCTTGCGGAGGATAAGACGCAGGTTCGATTCCTGTCAGGGGTACCATAATTTTTTATTAAGAGAAAACAAAAAAAAGAACCGCTTAAGGGCGGTTTTTTGTATTAAGTGACTTGCCTTCCGGAAGCTTCAAGTGTAAGCGAGAAGCGAAGGATGGCGGTCCGGACGGGACTCGAACCCGCGATCTCAGCCGTGACAGGGCCGTGTGTTAACCAACTACACCACCGAACCGTATATGTTTTCGAGAAGCTTAATACCTTAGCGGATTTATTGAACCATTTCAATAACTTTAACGAAGATTTCAGGATAATGTTCTGCCAATTCAGCTAAGATTTTGCGGTCTAATTCAATCTTATTTTTCTTCAATCCTCCAATAAATTTAGAGTATGTTAATTCATTTTCTCTGCAACCAGCGTTAATTTTAATTTGCCAGAGTCTTCTCATTGTTCTTTTTTTGTTCCTACGATCACGGTAAGCATAAACGCCAGCTTTCTTTACAGCTGTTCTTGCTAGCTTTATTTTACTTTTTCGTCCTCCACGATAACCTTTAACTGCTTTCAACAGTTTTCTTCTTTTCTTTAGATGATTTTTTCCTCTTTTAACCCTTGGCATATATATTTGTTATGACATTAGAACCATTAGAAGATTTGTTCTTATGTTTTATGTATTAAAGATTTTGTTTAAGTGTTTTTCTGAAACCCTTACTAAGAGCTTTTAGTTTTCTTTTGTTTTTAGTTATTTTACGCGATTCGCGCGCATTAAAATGATTCTGCCCACAAGTCATGTGTAAGAACTTTTCATTTTTAGTTTTTTTTATTCTTTTGGATATTGTTTTTGAGGGTTTATTCATTTTGATTGTTTTTTACTAATTAAGGCAGTTAATCTATTTCCTTGTCTTTTTATTTTTTGTTCTATCTGAATATTTTCTCCCAGCATAGTTATAAAATTTTCAATTAGTTTTTGGGCTAAAGGAAAATGAGCTTTCTCTCTTCCTCGTAATATCATTTCAATTTTTATTTTATTCCCTTTATCCATAAACTCACATGCTTTCTTTATCCGAAAATCTAAATCATGTTTTCCTATTCTAGGGGTTAAACGTATTCCCTTAACTTCGTTAACTTTTCGTTCCTTTTTTTGTTGCTTTTCTTTCTTTTTAATGTCGTATTTAAGGTGGCTGAAGTTCAAAATCTTGGCTATAGGAGGATTAGCTTGGGGGCTAATTTCAACTAAATCTAATTCTTTCTCTCGTGCCATTTCTAATGCTTTCTCTGTGTCAATAATATCTAAATGCTCCCCCTTTTCATTTATCAAACGAACTTTAGAAGCAGTTATTTTGTTATTTATGCGGTAGTATTTCAATTTTTTGAATTTATCTTATTTAAATAATTTGTTTCTTTCTATAACTATACTAAGTATGGTGGAGATGGCGGGTACTTCCCCCGCGTTCGCAGGAATTAAGATAAAAGTTTCTACCTTTATAGTTCAATTAATTTCTTGACCAAAGGCACAAATTGAACAAATTCCTTTAGTCACAGCCCAGTTAATGCAACCACCCTATTTGGGCGATAGACCGGTTGTTTTCCTACTGATAAATCATCAAATTTTTTAGTAGGATTCAAAAATTTGACGGCTATTGCTTTTGTTAAGCTGTAGCAAATTGAAAGGCTGGAATGCTAAGCATTCGCCTTATTTTAGCAATTGTTTTGCCATTTATGTTTTTAGAGAACTAACGCGTCCCTAAGATGTATACGAAAGGCTTATTTTTATCCAAATTTTCTTGCGTCGATTATAAGACATCCCCTTGTAATATATTAAGGATACAGTTTTTGTGCAGAATGTCAATTATTTTTTATCATCTTTGTCGATTAACTTAGCTAGAATATGAGCTGGGGTAGAGGCGTAGTGATCGAATTCCATACTAGAGCTACCACGCCCTTCAGTTACTGACCTTAATGCAGTGGTGTAACCAAACATTTCGGATAAAGGTGATAGAGCATGGACTATTTTTACTTGGCCCCTATCTTTTGTCTCTTGGATTTGAGAACGACGGGAATTAAGATCACCAATAACATCTCCCATAAACTTTTCCGGAACCACTACTTCTAATTTCATTATGGGTTCTAACAGAGTTGGTTTTGCATTCTTGACTCCCTCTTTGATTGCTCGTGTAGCTGCGATTTTAAAAGCTGCTTCTGAAGAATCCACCTCATGAAAAGACCCATCATAAACAGTAACCTTCATGTCTACCAATGGATAACCTGCTAGGGCTCCTTCTGACATAGCCTGAATAACTCCTTTTTTAATGGCTGGAATAAATTCTCTAGGAATGGCTCCGCCTTTGATTTTATCTACAAATTCAAATCCTCCTCCCCTTTCCTTAGGTTCAAGTTCTAAATAGCAGTGTCCATACTGACCACGTCCTCCTGATTGATGAATATATTTTCCTTCGCTTTTAACAGTAGTAGTAATAGTTTCTTTATATGCAACTTGAGGTTGCCCAATATTAACATTAACGTTAAATTCTCGCTTTAATCTGTCAACAATAATTTCTAAATGTAATTCCCCCATACCAGAGATGATAGTTTGACCTGTTTCTTCGTCAGTTTTTACTCGGAAAGTTGGGTCTTCTTCTACTAACTTAGTAATAGCTACTCCCATTTTTTCTTGGTCTAATTTTGTTTTTGGCTCAATAGCAATAGAAATAACAGGATTAGGGAAACTGATAGATTCTAGAATAATAGGGTTGTTGACGTCACATAGAGTATCGCCAGTAGTAGTATTTTTTATACCGACAATGGCAGCAATATCTCCCGCCGAAACCTTATCAATTTCTTTTCTTTGATTTGAATGCATTTGAACGATTCTACCCACTCTTTCCTTGTTTCTTGTGGTAGTGTTAAGAACATAAGACCCAGAAGCTAATGTCCCAGAATAAACCCTGAAATAACACAGTCGTCCCACATAAGGATCTGTGGCTATTTTAAAAGCTATAGCTGAAAAGGGTTCTTTGTCGTCAGCTTTACGAGTTGATTTTTCTTCTGTGTTAGGGTCAATACCTTCTATCACTGGGATATCTAATGGCGATGGAAGATAAAAAGAAATAGCATTTAGAAGGGGTTGAATCCCTTTATTTTTTAATGCTGAACCACAAAGAATAGGTACTATTTTTCCTTTAATAACAGCCTGCCTTAGTAATTTTCTTAAAATTTTTAAATCTGGTTCTTTGCCCTCCAGGTATTCATTCATTAACTCTTCATCATCAACAATAATAGCTTCTATTATTTCAGTTCTATATTTTTCTATTTTTTCTTTTAAATTTTCAGGAGCATCTTCTATTTTCACTTCATCTCCCATTTCGCCTGAATATATATGCGCTTTACGGGTAAATAAATCTACAATCCCTTTAAAATTCGTTTCAGAACCTATCGGCAATTGCAAAGGATGAGCATTTTTAGTTAAGCGCTCATGAATAGAATCTAGGTCAGCGTAAAAGTTAGCTCCAGTACGGTCCATTTTATTAATAAAACCAATTAGTGGTATCTTAAATTTTTCAGCCTGATGATAAACGGTTTCAGACTGAGGTTCAACTCCTGCTACTCCATCAAAAACAACTACTCCTCCATCCAGAATACGCAAAGACCTCTGAACCTCAGCAGTGAAATCAATATGGCCTGGAGTATCAATGATATTAATTTTGGTTTTGCCTCCTTCTGGATCGGTCCAAAAAACAGTAGTTGCTGCCGAAGTAATAGTAACCCCTCTTTCTTTCTCTTGTTCCATCCAATCCATTTCTGCCTCACCTTGGTGTACTTCTCCTACCTTATGTTTTTTCCCAGTATAGTACAGAATTCTCTCGCTGACAGTTGTCTTCCCAGCGTCAATATGAGCAATAATCCCGATATTGCGTACCTGCTCTAATTTGTATTCAGTAGACATATTTATATTTAAATTAAATAATTAGTTATTAATAATTTTCTCCCCTTAATAAAGAGGAGAACTTTGTTTAATAAGTTCAATCAGATATCAAAAGATTTTTGGAAATAAATTTTAATGATATCTAGCGAAATGGGCGAAAGCCTTGTTGGCTTCGGCCATACGATGGACATCCTCTTTCTTTTTGATAGCATTGCCTTGATTTTCGGCTGCTTCTAGAAATTCTTGTCCTAGTTTTTGAAACATTGGTTTTCCTTTGCGTTTGCGGGCAGCGTCAATGATCCAGCGGGAAGCTAAGATGTATCGGCGAGATTCAGTCGTTGGAGTAGGAACCTGATAATTGGCTCCACCAACTCGGCGAGACCTTATTTCAATAAACGGAGATATATTCTCTATTGCTTTTTCAAATACTTCTAGGGGGTCTTTTTTTGTTTTTTCTTTAATGAAATCAAAAGATTTGTAAACTATTTTGCTAGCAATACTTTTTTTCCCTCCTTTCATAATATGATTAATAAATTTTGCTATAAGAACTGATTGATATTTGGGATCTGGGTTGATTTTTCTTTTTGTAGCTTGTTTTCCTCTCATAAATTTGGTTGTTTGGTTATCTATTTATTTTTTATCTGATTTAGGTTTTTTTGTGCCATACAGACTTCTACTTTGTTTTCGACCTTCAACTCCACTAGTATCGTAGACTCCACGAACGATATGATATCTAACTCCAGGCAAATCTTTTACTCTACCGCCCCTAACGAGAACTACTGAATGTTCTTGAAGGTTGTGTCCAATCCCAGGAATATACGTGGTTACTTCCATGCCATTAGACAATCTAACTCTAGCAATTTTACGCAAGGCAGAGTTTGGTTTTTTAGGAGTTTGGGTGGTAACCTTCAAACAAATTCCTCTTAAAAATGGACGACCCTTTTTAAGGAAAGTTCTTTTTCTTTTTAAAATATTGAAGTTAACCCTAAGAGCTGGGGTCTGAGATTTTTTTTTAGTTCTTTTCCTTCCTTTACGGACTAGTTGATTTATAGTAGGCATTTATAGGCTAGTTAATTAGTTAATTGAATATTTAATTAATTTTACTTTATTTTTAAAAAAATGTCAATTTTTTTCGGGCTAAAGAACAAATGGTTGTCCGACGATTAGCTTATATATCCCAAATATTATGGGAAATATTGCTTGGAAACCAAAGAAAATAAATAGAAATAAAATAAAGAATCCGTATTTCTGCATCATCATTTCGTAATGTCTAAATCTGCTCGGCAAGAAGGCAAATAAGACTTTTGAGCCATCTAGAGGTGGAATCGGCAGAAGGTTGAAAGTGGCTAGGAGAATATTAGCATAAACAATAATGCTTAGAAGCGAAGTAAATTGATTTAATTCGGAAAATCTAATGATTAAACCAAAAGTTAAAGCAATAATTAGGTTAGCTAAAGGTCCAGCTAACGCTACCAAACCTGAGCCATATTTTTGATTCCTTAAGTTATATGGATTAAAGGGAACTGGCTTGGCATAAGCAAAAAGAAATTTTCCTCCAGAAAATATAGATAAGAAAATAGGCATTAAAATAGTTCCCCATATATCAATATGGGCTATAGGATTTAACGTTAAACGTCCAGCTTGTTTGGCGGTTGGGTCCCCAAGTTGGTCTGCTGCCCAAGCATGAGCATATTCGTGAATAATAGCAGAGGGGATTATGATAAAAAAGAAAAAGAGTAAGTTCATACACTTGTTAAATAAATTTAAAATGTTAAACTAGTTATCTAGGTAAGTAAAACTTTAATTAATTAACTATTTTTTATGTCAAGACGTTGTGATATCTGTGGCCGTGGGCCTCAAACAGCTATTTCTAGATCACATTCTAATGTAGCAACAAAGAGACGCCAACTTGTAAATCTACAAAGCAAAAATATATCTGGACCTAATAATCCTTTAAGAAACATTCTTAAAGATGATAATGTTATTAAAAAGTGTTTTGGGAAAAAAGCAAGTCTATTTAAAAAAATAAATGTGGAAAACAAAAAAAATGGGAAAATAAAGATTTGTACCAAGTGTTTAAAGATTTTGAAAAAAGAATTGGATAAAACTTGATATTTTATTTCGTAGCGGGAAGAATATAATAGAAAAAATAATTATAATTATTATGCGACCTAAACCCTATGGAATAATAAAAGTCAATTTAAAAAAACTGATAAGATGGGTATAATCTCTTGTAATTTATGTGCGGGAATATATAGAAGTGGATGGAAAGGAGCCCGGAGAAACTGGCCGAAAAATTAGAAAGGATTAATTTAATGTGGTAGATACTGATTTAATTGCTTTGCTCTTGTGTTTATGTAGTTATAATTAAAGAAAAAAGAATTACATGGAGATATTCCATAGTTTTAGCCTGCAATGCAGGTATTTATTTTTTTGAAAAATTTTCTCAAGAACGAAAAATTATTTTATAATTAGATACTATTGGCCTAGAAATTTTGGGCAAAGGAGGAAATTTAATTTTAGTCCGAAAATTTGAATGAGTCTTTGAGCTTTTGATTGATTCTTTTTTTTATATCTTTGTTTTTAATTGATTGTCTTTTGTCATACTTTTTCTTACCTCTTGCTATAGCAATTTCTATTTTTATAATACTACCCTTAGTATAAACCTTAAGGGGTATTGCGCTTAACCCAATTATATGTGTTTTGCTAATTATTTCTTGAATTTCTTTTTTTCTAAAAAGTAATTTTCTGCTTTGAGTTGGCTCATAATCTTGTTGGACTTGAAAGGCAGGGGGATAAGGGTCTACGTGAGCATTAATCAGGTATACATTGTTTTTACTATCTGCCATGACATAACTACCCACAAGATTTATTCTTCCGTTCTTGATTGATTTTACTTCGGGCCCAGTTAAAATAATTCCAGCCTCAAAAGTATCTAAAATTTCATAATTATATAGGGCTTTTTTGTTTTTAGCTATTGTTTTCATGAGATGATAGTATTTAAAGCTTATTCTTTATAGTTTAACAAATTAATGCTTGTTTTGTCCACTATTTATTTGGCTTGCTTTTGTGTTTTTAATTTTGTATAATATAATAACTGATTTCATTGATTTCTGTTTTTAATATTAAATTGTATCTATGAAAATTGGCATAGATTGTCGGACAATTTTACATCCTGAAAAAGGAGAGCGTGATGGTATTGGTCATTATACATATCAATTAGTTCGTCATTTGTTAAAAATTGACAAAAAGAATACTTATGTTCTTTTCTTTGACCATTCTATTGGGAAAGATAGAATAGTAAAGTTTAAACAAAAAAATGTTTCAATTAAATTTATTCCATTTTTGCAATATGCTAATTTAATGCCTGACAAATATGCTCATTTTTTAGTTAGCGCAACTATTTCTCGCGAAAAATTAGATATTCTCCATTCACCAATTCCTTGGTTGCCACGTCCATACATTGGCAGAACTATAGTAACCGTTCATGATTTAGCAATTTGTAAACTTTTTGAATTATATTCTCGACAAAATCAAGATATTATTTTTAGAAAAAATTTGCCAAGCATTCTAGATAAAGCTCAAGGAATTATTGCGGTTTCTAAGTCTACCTCTAAAGATTTACAGCAAATTTTTAATATTAATAGTAAAAAGATTAAGGTTATTTATCACGGTGTTGATAAAAGATTTTTTAAAAAAAATACTTTATCTAAAATTAAACAAGTTCAAAGTAAATATAAAATTAAAAAGGATTATTTATTTTCTTTAAGTAATTTTGGTCTTAGAAAAAATATTACTCGTATTATTTTCGCCTATGAACGTTTAAGAAAAAAAATGGAAACGGAAAAGGGGAAAGTTTTTCCAGAGTATCAATTAGTCTTAGCGGGTAGTAATAAGAACTTCGATTTTAAAAAAATTAAGCAAATAGTTTCTTTATCAAAATATAAGGAAGATATTATTTTCCCAGGTTATATAGAAGCTTCAGATTTAAATGCTTTATTCGAGGGAGCCAGTCTATTTATGTTTCCATCTCTTTATGAAGGGTTTGGTTTCCCAGTGATTGAAGCTATGGCAAAGGGATTACCGGTTATTACTAGCAATACTTCGTCTATGAAAGAAATAGCTGGTCAATCAGCAGTAATTGTTGACCCTTATAACGTTTCTGAAATAACGACCGCTGCTTACAATTTATTGACTAATAAAAAATTATATGATATCTTTAAAGATAAGGGAAAGCTTTTAGCTGGGAAATTCAAGTGGGATAAATGTGCCCGCGAAACTTTAAATTTTTATCAAAGGACGATTAATTCTAATTAATTCTAATAATTTTTAAATTATTGATTATGAGCGAAACAAAAACAAAATTCGTAAATTCTGATTCTTTTCCATCTTCTAAAAAAAAGAAACATGGCTTACTTGCATTAATTATTGGTATTGTTGTTCTGATTATTTTGGTTGTTGTCTTAACCCTTTTCTTTTTGAAGCCAAGAATCAACCAAACTTCTCCTTGGTCAGCTGTTTTTTTGACTAATGGCCGAACTTATTTTGGAAAAATCGAGAAAGAAAACACAGAGTTTATAACATTAAACGATGTTTACTATCTACAAGTACAGCAAGTCCCTTCTTCTGTTGAGGGAGAAGAGCCTCAGTCTCAACTTTCTTTGATGAGTATAGATGATGAAATTCACGGACCAGAGAATTTTATGAGAATTAACAAAGATCATGTCTTGTTTATAGAGGAATTGAAAACAGATTCTTCGGTTGTTTCTTCTATAGAGCAATTATTGAATCAATAATTGTTTGATTGAATTATAAGATGAAATATCAAAGCAAAAACATGGCGTCAAGTTTTTTGAGCCTTGTTTTTGTTTTTCTATTCTTAATATTGGTTATTAGCTTAATTAGTTTTTTTTATTCTGATAGGACTAACAACATTGGTACAGACGAGAAGGATGTTGATTTTTGGGTTCATGGTTCCTCGGATTGCCATGTAGGAGAAGAGTGTGTTTTTTTTGTGTTTATTCGCAATTCAGAGTCATGCGACTTGACCCATGTGGAAGTATCTTTATCTTTTCCTTCTAGCTTTTTAATTAGCCCAGATATATCTGGCTACGAGAGGGATTCGACCAATCGTTATATTTGGCGTTGGGAAGAAATAAAAAGCAAAACTTTACAAGAAATCAAGATAAAAGGTGTATTTTCGGGAAAAGCCGATCACGACTCTTTAGTAGAAGGTTTTTTGTATTTTGGTTTGAAGGGTTTTTCATCGGAATTTCAGGATTATTTTTCTGATTATTTACGAGTGGAACCATTTCCCTTTGATTTAAATTTAAAAATTCCGTTTGTTAATTATAATTGGGGAGAATTATTGCCAGTAGCTTTGGTCTATGAAAATAACAGCGAAAAGGATATTAAGAATTTAAAGATAGAAATTTTTTCAGATAAAAATCAATATTTTGATTTAAATGATTTAAAACAAAATTTTTGGTATTATTACCTTGATTCAGAGTATCAAACCTCGCCTCCCTATATTAAATCTAGACAATCTTCCGATTTAATGTCGAGGGGATGGGATTCAAGATTAATACCGAATTTAACAGAAATTAAAGCGGGGGACAAGGGATCAATTGTTTTTTATTTACCACTTATTTCTGTTTCTCAAGCTCAAAAAAATGGATTCGCCCAAGTAGAAAACGGAATTCAAGTTTTTGCTAGTGGCGATCTAGAAAACTATAAGGGCATAATCGCCCAAAGTCCGAAAATAGATTTAAAAATTATTACAGATTTGAATCTAGATGTAGGATTAGGGTATTATGACTATATCAATAATGAACTAAAAAGAGAGGAGCTCCCACCATTGAAAGTTAATGAGAAAACCTTTTATCGAGTTGTTTGGCGCTTAGAAAATGGTAGTAATGCTGTTGAAAATGTAATAGTTAAAACAAAATTACCTTCTTATGTTGAGTGGACGGATCAAATAGAAAAAACACAAGGAGTTTTGTCGTATAATGAATTAAATAGAGAGGTAACCTGGCAAATCCCAGAGCTATCGTCTTATCAGGGCGTCCATCCTTCCCCTTTGTTGGAAGCTGATTTTGAAATAGCGATTATTCCTAAGCTAGAAGATGTAGACTCAAAAATAATTTTAACAGAAGATATTTTCTTAACAGCTAAGGATAAATTTACTAACACTCCTTTAATGCAACAGGTTGATTTTTTGAAGACTAATTTAGTTTCTAGCCCTTAAAAAAATATTCATTCTTGATTATATGTTTGTTATATGTATAATATGAGCATATAGTTTTTTAAATCAATTTTATGCCTCAGTTTAATTTTGCGGAAAATGAAAAGAAAATCTTAAAGTTTTGGGACAAAGATAAAACTTTTGAAAAATCTTTGAGGAAGAAATCTCCTCAAGGTGATTTTGTTTTTTATGATGGACCACCTTTTGCTACTGGCACTCCTCATTATGGGCATTTAGTTGCTAGTTTAATGAAAGATATTGTCCCTCGTTATTGGACAATGAAAGGCTACCATGTCGAAAGGAAATGGGGATGGGATTGTCATGGTTTGCCTGTTGAGAATATTGTTGAAGAGGAGATGAGCATTAAAAGCAAAAAACAGATTGAAGAACTGGGAGTCCATAAATTTAACGAAACCTGTAGAAGCAAAGTTATGATGTATTCCGAGGAATGGAAAGAAATCATTCATCGTTTTGGTCGTTGGGTAGACATGGACAATGACTACAAAACAATGGATAAAGATTATATGGAAAGTATCTGGTGGGTTTTCAAAGAATTGTGGAATAAGGGATTAATTTACGAAGGTTATAAATCAATGCATATTTGCCCTAGATGTGAGACAACATTATCTCAATATGAGGTAAGTGATGGGTATAAAGACGTAGAAGATATTTCTGTTGTTGTTAAGTTTGAATTAATAGATCAACCTGGTGTTTATATATTATCTTGGACAACTACGCCATGGACTTTGCCAGGGAACGTCGCTTTGGCCTTAGGAGAGAATTTAAAATATGTTTTAGTTAAATCAGAGAACGAAAAGTTTATATGTGTGGAAGAAAATTTAAAAAGCGTGTTTGAAGACAGAAAATATAAAATTTTGAAAGAAATCAAAGCTAAAGAATTAGAGGGCAAGAAATACAAACCATTGTTTAATTATTATTTAGACAAAGATATAGAAAATAAACAAAATTTATATACCATTCAATTAGCTAATTTTGTTACCGGGGAAGACGGGACTGGCGTTGTTCATATTGCTCCAGCCTTTGGAGAAGATGATATGAATTTAGGGAAAGAAAAACAATTGCCATTTATTCAACATGTTAGAATGAACGGATGTTTTGTTGATGAAGTTATAGATTTTAAAGGGCAAGAGGTGAAACCAAAATCTGACCCCGTTAGCACAGACAAAAAAATTTTAGAATTTTTAACAAAAAAGGGATTGGTTTTTAAAGAAATCCCATTTACTCATTCTTATCCTCATTGTTGGCGCTGTGATTCACCTTTATTAAATTATGCTACCTCTTCCCTATTTGTTAGTGTTACGAAAATTAAAGAACAAGCTCTAAGCACAGCTAAAGAAGTTAATTGGATTCCTAGTCATATTAAAAACGGTAGATTTGGTAAATGGCTGGAAGGGGCTAAAGATTGGTCGATTTCAAGGCAAAGGTTTTGGGGTTCTGTCATACCTCTTTGGGTGTGTGATAAATGTGGAGAGCAAAAGGTTTTTGGCTCAATTAAAGAATTAGAAAAAGTTTCTGGGAATAAAGTTGAAGATTTGCATAAACATTTTGTAGATAAATATACCTTTAAATGCGAAAAGTGTAACGGAACAATGAAGAGGGTTCCAGATGTTTTGGATTGTTGGTTTGAGTCAGGATCAATGCCCTATGCTCAAATGCATTATCCGTTTGAAAATAAAGAAAAATTTGAAAAGAATTTCCCAGCTCAGTTTGTCGCGGAAGGGGTTGACCAAACTCGTGCTTGGTTTTATTATTTGCACGTTTTGGCTACCGCCCTTAAGGGAACAAATGCTTTTAAAAATGTAATAGTTAATGGAATGGTTTTGGCCGAAGATGGAAAGAAAATGTCAAAGCATTTAGACAATTATCCAGACCCAATGGAAATAATGGAAGAATATGGAGCTGATGCGATAAGGTATTATTTAACTAATTCTCCAGTAATGAAAGCAGAAGATTTGAGTTTTTCAGAGAAAGATTTGAAAGAGCAGTGTAAGTTTTTTCTTACACTAGTAAATGTCCATACTTTTTATCAAATGTTTAGGGGAAACATTGAAGTTGGGAATCTAGACAAAGATAAAGATATTACTAACGTTCTTGACCAATGGATTATCAGTAAACTTAATTTGTTGGTTAAAAGTGTTACTAAAAGGATGGATAATTATGACTTAAATGCAGTAAGAGAGATACCAGCTTTTGTTAATGATTTATCTATATGGTATATTAGGAGGTCAAGGGTTAGATTTAGAAAAAATAATGAAGACGAGAAAATAAAGGCTCTAAAAACACTAAGAAGAACTCTATTTTGTCTAAGTAGAGTGATGGCTCCTTTTTTGCCCTTTTTAGCTGAGTATATATATCAAGAATTAGACGGAGAAAAAGAATCTGTCCATTTGCAAGATTGGCCATTATTTGATAAAGACCTAATTGACGAAAAATTATTGTCTGAAATGCAAACAGTTAGAAAAATTTGTGAATTAGGGCACAATTTAAGGGCGCAAGCAAAAATAAAAGTTCGTCAACCTTTAGGTAGGTTAAATATTTTAGGAGTTAAGGTTTCAAATAATTTAATAGAATTGATTAGAGATGAGCTCAACATAAAAAAAGTTGAATTTGTCCAAGAACTACCTCACGGAAACAACTGGCAAGAAGTAAAAGAAGGAGGTATTAAGATATGTTTAAACACAGAGATAACCCCTACCTTGAAAGAAGAAGGGAATTGTCGGGAGTTAGTTAGAGCGGTGAATTCTCTACGTAAAAAATCTAAGTTAACAAAAGATGATTTGGTTAGTCTTTATTGTTCCGACACTGACAAAGGTTTAGAAAAAATGATTCAGAATAAAAAGGAATTCTTGAAGTCTCAAACTGGCAGTAAAGATATTATAATCGGAGAATTTCAGGGAAAAACTTTGATACAGCAGCAAGTTTCTTTAAGTGGCATATATATTACCTTAACGCTTGTTAAATAATTCACGATTAATAGTTTTTTTGATATGTCTATTTCTAAGCATTTATCGGGGGTTATTCTCAAGGAACGTAATATTAGAGAAAATGATAAATTTATAACATTTTATAGTCAAGAACAGGGTAAAGTTGAAATTTTTGTGCAAGGATCTCGTAAAATTAACAGCAAGTTAAACCCTATAATCTCTGCCCGTTTTTCTTTTTTAAATCTAGTTGTAATTAAGGGAAAGAATTTTTATCGTTTAATTGACGGAGAAACCCAGGAGAATTTTGGGGGATTGATTAAAGATTATCAGAAGATTCTGTTGCTTAATAATATCTTAAGAAAGGTTGATGAATTGCTTAAATTTCAAAAAACTGATAAGAAAATTCTAGCTTTAATTCTTGAATTCTTGCGTCAGATGGATAGATTGCCTACAAAAAAAGCATTGCCTCTAGCAGCTGCTTTTTTAATTAAACTTTTGGCCTTTGCTGGCTATTCTCCTGAATTAAAATATTGTTCCGTTTGCGGGAAAGGTCCCTCTACAAAACAAATCTTTTTTGATTTAAGTAAGGGAAGTATTGTTTGTTTTAACCATGGGTCGTCATCTGTTTTGGATGGCGCTAGGACTGAAATCAGCTTGAATTCTTTAAAAATTTTAAGAGATTTTCTTTATAAAGATTTTAATCATTTGAAAAGATATAATATCAAAAAGCAAGAATTTTTGAGTATATGGGAATTAATTAATAAATTTTTAAAATGGCAGGTTAGTTAATTTATGTTTAAATTAGTGAAAAAATCTAATCTTTCTCAAGCTCGTTTGGGAGAATTGAAAACTAAGCATGGGACTATAAGTACCCCTTTCTTTATGCCTATTGCTACTCAAGCTACGGTGAAGGGAGTAACTATGTCTCAGGTAAAAGATTTAGATGCTCAAATAATTCTTTCTAATACATATCATTTATTTTTGCGTCCAGGGCTTGATATAATTAAAAAAGCAAAGGGATTACATAAATTTATGGGATGGAAGGGGCCTATACTAACAGATAGCGGTGGTTATCAAGTGTTCTCTTTATCTAAAAAACGAAAAGTCACTGACAAAGGTGTAGAGTTTCAATCTGAAATTGATGGGAAAAGTGTTTTTTTATCACCCAAAAATGTTGTTGAGATTCAAAATATTTTAGGGTCAGACATAATGATGTGTTTGGATGAATGTATTAAATGGCCTTGCACTAAAATTGAAGCGCAAAGGGCTGTTGATAGAACATCTACCTGGGCAAAGCTTTGCAAAGGTGCATATAAAAAACAAAAACTTGATAGATTGCTTTTTGGAATTGTTCAAGGTTCAGTTTACAAAGATTTGCGTGCAAAAAGCGCGAAAGAGTTGGTTAGAATTGGTTTCAATGGATATGCTATCGGCGGGCTAACATTGGGAGAGCCAATCAAGGAAACATATGAAGCAATTCAATCTGCTGTTCAGGAGTTGCCATTAGATAAGCCTCGTTATTTAATGGGAGCTGGTTTGCCTGAACAAATCGTTGAATCTGTTAAACTTGGAATTGATATGTTTGATTGCGTCATTCCGACTCGTAATGCCCGTCACGGACTGTTATATGTAAGGCTTAATAAAACTGACCCGACGGGTCAGTTATCAACAAATTTTTATCAAAAAATACACATAACTAATGCCAAATACAAGAATGATTTTAAGCCGTTAGATTCAAATTGTTCTTGTTATGCTTGCCAAAATTTTTCTAGAGCCTATATTAGACATTTATTTATGGCGAAAGAACAGTTAGGCAAGACGTTGGCTACTATTCATAATCTTGCTTTTTATCTAAATTTAATGAAAGATATCAGGGCTATGATTAAAGAAGGTAAATTGTAATTTCAAGAAACTGATCGAAACTGACCCGACGGGTCAGTTTTCAATAAAATTTGACTTTGACATTTTTAATGATTTTGTTATCATTCAGAAATGGCGCGTTCGTCTAGTGGTTAGGACGCCAGGTTTTCATCCTGGTAACAGGGGTTCGATTCCCCTACGCGCTACCAATTTAACTCTCTGTTGAAGCTTAACTTCGACAGTTTTTCTTTTGCTTTACATTTTTTGTTTTTAAGATATAATTTAATTAAGATAATAATTTATAATAATATAAATTTGTGGAGATTACGGTATATTCTAGCCCTGCTTGCGGTCATTGCTTGCAATTGAAAGATTGGCTAAAAGAACGCAATATTCAATTTAAGGAAATTGATTTGAGTCAAAGCCAAGAAGCTATAGATCATTTTGTTAAAAAAACTGGGCAAATGGCTGTCCCAGTTATTGAAATAGATGAAGAAATAATTATTGGATTTGATATAGCGAAAATTAGAGCAAAATTAAATATTTAACATTTTTTTATGGTTGATTTAGGACAAGTTAAAAATAATTCTCAAGTTTTAGAATTTATTAAACAGAGTGATTTGTCTACGCAGGCGCTAGGATATACTGAGCATGGTTTCCGCCATAGTGATTTGGTTTCTAGGGAGGCTAAAAGAATAGCCAAAGAAATGGGGTTTAGGGAAATAGACCAAGAATTAGCAGGTATTGCTGGGTTTTGCCATGATATGGGTAATTTTTTAGGACGTTCTAGACATCATTATTGGGGGGCGTTATTATTTCATCAAATTTTTACTAATGATTTTTCCGATGAAGAAATATCTTTAATTATGCAGGCTATTGCTAATCACGATAAAGATACGATGAAGCTTACCAACAAAATATCAGCATTAGTTGTTCTGGCTGACAAATCAGATGTCCACAGAAATAGAGTCTCTTCTAAGTCTATGAAAGAAATCAAACAAGATAAACATAATCGTGTAAATTACGCAGTTACCCATTCAGAGCTAAGGGTCAATAAAGCTAAAAAACAGATTAGTTTACTTTTAAAAATTGATACTAATTTTGTTCCTATTATTGAATACTTTGAAATATTTACTGACCGCATGGCTTATTGCAGGAAGGCAGCTGATTATCTTGGGTATAAATTTAATTTAGTAATTAATACTTTTAAGCTGTTATAATTTTTATGAGTTTTTTAAGACAACTAAAGGTTAATGAATTAATTAGGAGAGAATTGGGAGAGATTATTATGCGTGAGTTTGAGGCGCCAGAAAATTCGTTAGTAACAATTGTAGGTGTAGATACTTCGGCCGATTTATCGTCAACAAAGGTTTCTGTAAGTATTTTCCCGATTGACCAAGCCAATAAAGCTTTTGGGTCTTTGCGTAAAAGGGTAGGCTTTTTTCAAAAATTATTGAACAGGCGCTTGAAAATGAAGATGATACCACGTATTAATTTTTATTTAATCAAAAATGAATAACTCTTTAGAAAAAATTGTTAATTTATGTAAGAGGAGAGGGTTTGTTTTTCCATCTTCTGATATGTATGGTGGTTTTGAAAGCTGTTATGATTATGGTTTTTTAGGCACTTTGTTGATGAATAACATTAAACAATCTTGGTGGAAGAACATGACTCAATGTAGAGATGACGTAGTGGGTATAGATGCTAGTATTCTGATGTCTCCATTAGTTTGGAGGGCCTCTGGCCATTTAACTGCAGGTTTCAGTGATGCTTTAGTAGAGTGTAAGAAATGTCATCATCGTTTTCGTCAAGACTATTTAAAGGAAAATAGATGTCCTGATTGTGGAGGAGAGTTGACTAAAGAAAAAAAGTTTAATCTAATGATGAAAACTTTTATTGGTCCTGTAGAAAACGAGGCAGCAGTTACTTTCTTAAGAGGAGAGACTTGTCAGGGGATTTATATGAATTATCTTGGGATGAAAGATGCCATGCGTTTGAAAATTCCTTTTGGGATAGCTCAAATTGGTAAAGCTTTCCGTAACGAGATTAGCCCTCGGTATTTTATTTTTAAAACTAGAGAATTTGAACAGATGGAGATGCAATACTTTGTTTCTCCTGATAAATCCGAAAAGAATAAATGGTTTGAATATTGGAAAAAAGAACGTATAGGTTGGTATATTGATTTAGGTATAAAAAAAGAAAATTTGCGATTTAAGGAACATTCTTCAAAAGAATTAGCTCATTATGCTCAAAAAGCTGTTGACATAGAATACAGGTTCCCTTGGGGTTGGGACGAAATAGAAGGAATCCACGATAGAGGTAATTGGGACTTATCTAACCATAGCAAACATAGTGGACATGATTTAACCTATACTGATATTGAGAAAAATAAGAAATTTATTCCCCATGTTATTGAGACTTCTGCTGGGGTAGCTCGTTCATTCTTAGCCTTTATGATTGATGCTTATACTGAAATAGAGGGAGGACGAACAGTTACGACTAAATCTAAAAAAGAGAAAGAAATGGTTTTAAGTCTTCATTATAGTTTGGCTCCTTTTAAAATAGCGGTTTTGCCTCTAAGCAAAAAAGCTCCCCTAAGTAAAATAGCTAAAGAAATTTATCATAATCTTAGAAAATACTGGACAGTTCAGTATGACGAAACTTCGTCAATTGGTCGTCGCTATCGTCGACAGGATGAAATAGGAACACCATACTGCTTGACCGTTGACTTTAATAGCATAGGAGATAAAAAAGTTACAGTTCGTAACAGAGACACGATGAAGCAAGAAAGGATCAATATTAGCAATTTAGTTGATTTTTTTAGAAAAAAGTTAGAATAAATGATTATTTATGTATTCAGAAAAGATTTTTCCAAATGGTTTTAAATTAATTACAGCACCAACACAAAATACAAAAACAGTTACTGTTTTGCTTTTATTGCCAGCTGGGTCCCGTTATGAAAGTAGAGGATTATATGGGGCTTCGCATTTTATTGAACATTTAATGTTTAAGGGAACCTCTCGTCGACCAAGCAGTTTAGCTATTGCCAAAGAATTGGATAAAATTGGAGCTCATTTTAACGCTTTTACTTCTAAAGACCATACTGGTTATTGGATTAAAACAACGGCTAATAAAGTCAAGGTTAGTTTTGATGTTATTTCAGATATGCTTTTTCATTCTCTTTTTAATCCATCAGAATTTAAACAAGAGAAGAATGTTATTTTAGAGGAAATAAAGATGTACGAAGAAAATCCTTTAATGTATATTGATGAATTTTTTGAAGAAACTCTTTATTCTACCCATATATTGGGTAAGCCGATAAGCGGTCGTAGTGCAGATGTCAAAAAAATGAGTTTAACTAAATTAATTAATTATAGAGATAAATTTTATCAATCCAGTCAGATGGTTATGGCAGTAGCTGGTAATTTTGATAGGTCTGAGATAATTAAGTTAAGCAAAAAATATTTTGCTGACAATTTAACAAAAAAGAAAAAAAATAAGTATGAGGTTTTTAGACTTAATGGGAAAAGTAATAATAAAGTCCGAATTTTATATAGAAATATTCAACAAGCACAAATTGCCTTAGGTGGGTTTGCTTACCCTTATGGTGACCCCAGAACAGAAACCATGCTTCTTTTGTCAATTATATTAGGTGGAAATATGAGTTCTCGTCTTTTTGGAGAGGTTAGAGTTAAGAGAGGGTTGGCTTATTCTATTAAAACAGATTTGAATTCCTATCAAGATATCGGGAGTTATGCTATTTGCGCTGGAGTAGATAAGGAAAAAGTTTCTCAAACTTTAAAAGTTATTTTACGTGAACTAAAAAGGATGAAAGAACATGGCGTTAGCCAAGAGGAGCTTAAGAGAGCTAAAGATTATTTTCAAGGTGTTATGCTTTTATCTTTAGAAAATTCTCTGACTTTAAGTTCTTGGTATGCCAGGCAAGGTTTGTTCTCGAAGGAAATAATAACCCCCCAACAGAGGTTGAAAAGAATTAAAGCTGTTAGGACGGAAGATATAGAAATTCTAGCTAATAGTCTTTTCAAAAAGAATAGTTTTAGTTTATCTATTATAGGCCCATTTAAACATTTAACTCAATTCTTGCGGGTTTTAGAAGAAGGGATATAATAGATATAGAAAATAAAAATTTATAATTTATAATTTATAATTATATGTCAGAGCAAAAAATTACAATTATTAAACCTGACATTTTGTCAATCGTAAAGATTGTAGGTATTTGTCTGGGGTTATGGTTTTTGTATGTTATTCGTGATATTATTTTGATAGTTCTGTTTGCTGGTCTTTTAGCAACAATCATTACTCCAATGGTGAATTATCTTGAGCGCAAAAAAATACCCCGTTGGTTAGGTGCATTTTTTGTTTATATAATTATTTTTCTGATTTTAGGGTTAATCGGTTGGGCGGTAGTGCCTATGGCAATTAGTCAAAGTAAACTTTTTGCAGAACAAGTTCCAGCAATTTTGGAGTCATTTTTGACTAACGCTCCAATTAAAACGCAAATACAATTTTCTGGTTTACTGGATAAGTGGATGAATACATCACCAATCACCGGTAAAGCATTTTTCTCTCTATTGGGAGGTGTCGCAGGACAAGTCGTTTCTTTTCTAATGGTTCTAGTTATTACTTTTTATTTATCAGTTAGAAAAAAGGGATCGCAACCTAGTTTTAGTTCCTTTCTGCCAGTTAAGTATCAAGAATTATTTAGAAATTTTACAAATTCTAGCCAAAAGGAGATTGGCGATTGGAGTCGGGGAATGTTAATTCTTTGTTTGTTCGTCGGAATATTAACATACATTGGTTTATCTATTTTGGGAGTAAAATTTGCCTTAACGTTAGCTCTAATCGCAGCATTAACAGAACTTGTCCCATACATTGGACCTTGGTTGGGTGGTGTTCCTGCGGTAATGATTGCTTTTCTTCATTCTCCCGTATTAGCTTTAGCCGTTATTATTTTATATATTGTTATTCAGCAAGTTCAAAATACATTGGTTACTCCATATATAATGCATCGTGCTGTCGGACTTGACCCATTAATAATTGTTGTTATTTTGTTAATTGGGGGAAAAATAGCTGGTCCCCTTGGAATGATATTAGCTGTGCCAGCTGCAACAATTCTTTCTATTTTGCTCAGGGAATATTTGAGATACAAAAAGTCTATAGTTAAAGATTAACCTTTTATTTAATATATGTTTGTAAAAAAAATAGGGATAGATTTAGGGACAACTAATATTTTGGTTTACTTACCAAACAAAGGGATTGTTACTAACGAACCTTCAGTTGTGGCGATCTCTACCATAGATAAAAGTGTTCTAGCTGTTGGCGACGATGCTAAGGAAATGATAGGAAGAACTCCAGATACTATTGTTGCTAAGAGACCATTAAGAGATGGAGTGATAGCTGATTACAAAACTACTGAGGCTATGTTGCGTTATTTTGTCGGCAAAGCTATGGGTCGTTTTAGTTTTTTTCGTCCAGAAGTAATGGTGGCCGTCCCCGGGGGGATTACGTCTACTGAAAAAAGAGCCGTTGTAGATGCTACTATGAAGGCGGGGGCTAAAGCAGCTTATATCATCAAAGAGCCGATTGCCGCTGCTATTGGCTCTAATATTCCCATTGGTTCAGCTGAGGGGCACATGATTATTGATATTGGGGGAGGGACTACCGAAGCAGCAGTTATTTCCCTGGGAGGTATTGTGGCCTGTACTTCAGTTAGAGTCGCTGGCAATAAATTAGATTCGGTTATTGCTAGTTTTATTCGTAAAAAATACAATTTAGCGGTTGGCGAAAGGACTGCCGAGCAAATTAAAATCAAAATAGGGTCAGCCTTACCTTTAGAAAAGAAATTAAAATTAGATATTAAGGGTCGAGACATGATATTAGGGTTACCTCGCATTATTACTATTAATTCTGACGATATTACTGAGGCTATCCAAGATGAGTTAGCAGCCATTATTACTGCAGTTAAATCAGTGCTTTATGATACTCCCCCAGAGTTATCTGCCGACGTGATGAGTAAAGGTATGGTCTTGTCTGGAGGGAGCTCTCTTTTGAAAAATTTAGACAAATTACTTACTAATGCTATTGGAGTTCCTGCTTATTTATCCGAAGAGCCTTTGTTGTCAGTAGCGAAGGGCACTGGAATGGCTTTAGATAATCTAGATTCATACAAGCGTAGTATTATGGCGACTAAGTAATAGAATGCAAAATCTTGGAATATTAGAACAACTAATTTGTTATGATTATTGGCATTGACGCTTCGCGAGCAAATAAAAAACAAAAGACTGGCATTGAATGGTATTCTTATTATTTAATACAAGAATTAAAGAAAATATCTCTTGCCCCAGGGGATAAATTTATTTTATATACTCCATTTAAACTTCAAGGGCCTTTGGCTGAAATGCCAACTAATTGGGAGGAAAGAGTTTTGAGATGGCCTCTCAAATATTTGTGGACCCAGATAAGGTTAGCTTGGGAGATGATGTCCTGTCCGCCAAACATTTTATTTGTCCCAGCTCATTGTCTTCCTTTGTTTTCTTCAGTTAAAAAAATTGTAACTATTCATGACCTAGGATTTAAACATTTTCCTAAAACTTATTCTTTCTTTCAAAGGATTTTCTACTTTATCTCTCATTATTGGTCTTTAAAGATTGCCCAAGAAATTATTGTCCCTTCTGAGTTTACAAAGAATGATATTTTGAATAATTTTTATTCTACTAAGAAAAAAATTACAGTTATTCCTTTAGGCTATAGCTTTAAAAATGATTTATCTAATATTCGAATTAAAACTAATTTAGTTTTAGATAAATATAAAATAAAAAAGCCATTCCTTTTTTACTTAGGACGTTTAGAAAAAAAGAAAAATATTCTTGGTCTAATTAAAGCTTATCAAGAATTAAAAAGATACAAAAATAAAATAGAAATTCCTGATTTAATTTTAGGGGGCAAGCCTGGGTATGGATATGCAAAAATTAAGAAGGAAATATTAGCCTCAGAAAATATTAAAGAAATTGGATACATTGCCTCCGAAGATTTGCCTGCTCTGTATTCTTCAGCTTTAGCTTTTATTTTTCCTTCTTTCTATGAAGGGTTTGGGCTCCCCTTGCTAGAAGCTATGGCCAATAATTGCCCAGTACTATCTAGTGATGCTGGTTCTTTGCCAGAGGTTGGCGGAGAAGCTGCTTTATATTTTAATCCTTTTGACATAGAAGATATTAAGAATGTTATGTTTAGTATCATTAAAGACAATGACCTTAGAAAAAAATTAATTAAAAAGGGGAATAGGCGTGTTCAATTTTTTTCTTGGCAAAAATGTGCTCAGGATACTAAAAGGGTTTTATTTTCAAGTAAAAAATATTTTAAAAAATGAATATTGTTGGCCATCAAAAAATTATAGAGTTTTTAAGAAATAGTATTAAGAATAAAATGCTAGCACAATCTTATTTGTTCTGTGGTCCAGAGCATGTTGGCAAAAGGGCAACAGCTGTATACTTTGCCGCTAATTTACTTTGCAACTCTCAGGACTCTCCTTGTTTCGAATGTGAGTCTTGTCGTCAGATACTCAAAGGGAAGCATCCTGATGTTCATTTTATTAGGAAAATTGATGGTAAGGATATTAGTATTAGCCAGGTCAGGGAAGTCAAGGGTATTGTTAATTTAGCCCCTCTTTCCGGTTCTTCTAAAGTTGTTATAATAGAAGATGCTGATAGCTTAACAATTCCTGCTGCTAACTCTTTGCTAAAAGTGTTGGAAGAAACTCCATCTCATGTTTTTATAATTTTGTTAATTAGGGGTTTTGGTAATTTGCCCACCACCATTCGTTCTCGTTGTCAAATTTTAAGATTTTTGCCACCATCTTCAGAAGAACTTAGTAATTTTTTGAAGAAAGAGTTTGGCTTAAGCTTAGCTGAAGCCAAAAAAATTTCTAATTTATCTTTAAATTTGCCAGGATTGGCCATAAAGTTAGCTCAAGATAAGGAAAATGGTTTTAAGAATTATGAGAATTTGACAGAAAAATTTATATCTCTTTTGTCAGAGCGAAATAATTTAGAAAACAAATTTAAATTAGCTAGCATGATTCTAAAACTTGACGTTAAACAAACATTGTTTTCATTGATTCAGTTTATAAGAGATTTATCTTTAGTTAAACTGAAATTATATCCATCTAGTCCTTTGGGAAAAAGTAAATTATTAGATTTATCTGAGAAATATTCTCAAGGTGAACTTTATTTTTTTGTAAATCAAATTTTGAAGACTCAGGTTTTGTTGGCAAAACACGCTAACAAGAAATTATTAATTGAGAATTTAGTACTTAATGATTTTGTTTAATTTAATATTTTTATATGCGTAAACCAAAAATTCTTTTTATCTTTTTATTTATCTTTTTATTTGTTTTTTTAAATGGTTGCACCGTTAAGCCAAAATATAGTAATGGAATTTTTAAAAGTATAGATTCAGCTGATTCTTGGTCGCAAAAAATTGATATTTGTTCTCTTGAAAATGAGGTTCGGGCATTGGATAGAGTAGATGTGAATACGCTCGTTTTTGATCCGCAAGACAATAATACGGTATATTTAGGCTCAATAAAGCAGGGGCTTTTTGTTAGTTTTGATGCTGCTGAGTCTTGGCAAAAAATTAGAACATTTCCAAAAGGAGAAATTATGTCTATTGCAGTTCATCCCAAATTAAAACATGTTGTTTATGTTGCAGTTGATAACCAAGTTTTTAGAACCTCAGATTCAGGTCGTACGTGGCAAATTATTTATTTAGAGGCTATGCCAAAAGTAGTTATTAATTATGTTGCTATCGACCCGTCCGTTCCTCGAAGAATTTACATAGGACTTTCTGACGGTAGATTAATTCGTAGCGAGGACGACGGTTTTAGTTGGGCAACGATAAATAATTTTGAAGATGGAATAGGGGAGGTATTGATAAATCCGCAGAATACTCAAAGAATTTATGTTAGTACTCCTAGAAAAGGAATTTTTCGTTCTGACAATAAGGGATTAGACTGGGTTTCTTTATCAGAGTCTCTCAAAGATTACAAGGGAGCCAAAAATGTAGCTAAAATAGCTTTTCAATCTTATGATCCAGAAGTATTAATTAGCGCTAATGGTTATGGGCTATTAAGGACAAATGATGGTGGGAAAACATGGACTGAATATAAATTGTTGACTGACCATGGTAAGGTTGATATAGTTTCTTTTGCTGTATCCCATCAAGATATCAACATTATATATTACATAGCTTCAGATAAAAATATAGTTTTCCAATCCATTGATGGTGGTTTAAATTGGACGCCTAAATCTGTCCCTACAAAGAATCAGCTATCCCAATTAATCATTGACCCATTTAATCCAAATATTATTTATCTAGGAGTACGATCTTTTAATAATTAAATTAAATTTATGGACTTTATTGAAGCTCATCAAGAAAAATTTAACAAAATAATTGATTTTTTAAAGAAAGATATTCAGAGTTTACGTACTAATAGAGTTAGCACAGAATTGGTAGCTCATGTTTTGGTTGATGTCTATGGAGTTAAAACTAGACTTGACCAGCTAGCATCCTTAAGCACTCCTGAGCCACGATTGATTTTAATCCAAGCATGGGATAAAAGTGTCTCTAAAAATATAGAACAGGCCTTGTCTGTCGCTAATTTAGGCGCTACACCTACCGTTACAGATGGATTTATTCGTTTAAAAATGCCAGCATTAAACGAAGATACTAGAAAAAGTTTAATCAAAGTTTTGCATGACAAGCTAGAAAACTCTCGAAGGAGTCTACGCAATGTACGAGATGAAATTAGGGAACAAATCGTTAAAGATGAAAGAGCTAAGGAGATTAGCGAAGATGATAAATATCGTCTTTTTGATCAAGTAGATAAGTTGAGTCGAGAAAAACAGGATGAGATTAA
>Ga0190304_1000147_pt1 | contig 32245 bp, 34 predicted proteins | sample 48700712_MG_FD_161670 | JGI IMG/M metagenome (GOLD analysis project Ga0190304, IMG submission 161670) | Hydrothermal vent sediment bacterial communities from Southern Trench, Guaymas Basin, Mexico - 4870-07-1--2_MG | ecosystem: Environmental > Aquatic > Marine > Hydrothermal vents > Sediment ...
GCTGCAATTGCTGTCCACCAACCAATCCATTCTGCTTTCTTACCAGCAACCTTTCCTAATGCAAAAGGCGCTGAAAATCTTGTCATGCTTCCAATCCCTATTTCTAGTACCATTATTGGTATTCCTGCCGTTAGTAAAGCGAAGAAATATGGCACTAAGAAAGCTCCTCCACCATTGCTATAGGTCATGTAGCTGAAACGCCATATGTTTCCAAGTCCAATTGCTGAGCCCATTGCTGCTAATATAAAGCCCACTCTACTTCCCCATTCTTCCCTTTCAGCCATTTCTTTTCACCTCTATACGAAGTTCAACCAAATTTAACATCGATAGACAAATACATGCATTATATATAAACACCGAACCATATAAAAAGCTTTCTCCTCCCGGATTTCGGCAAAAGACGATTTACTTAAATTTAAAAGTAAAATAAACAACATTTTGTCATTTTTCACTACTCTAGCAAAAAGTAAAAGAACTCTTGCCCTTTCTGTCAACATTGGGACTTTATGTAAAGCCTTTTAAGCATGATGTATCAATTTTGTATTGCCCGATGATTGGAACAAGAGTGAGCTGAGTTGTGATGACCGACTTCTCGCTGAGGGAGCATTGCATTCTTTAAAATATTTTGGCAAATACAAAATTTTCCATACATCAATACTCTTTTTTATGCATTGGTGTATATTAAAAAGGACTTCTAAAGTCGTTTTTGTTAAAAAACTTTTTTAAAAAGTTTTTATTTATAAGGAAATGTGCATACACAACCTTTTGTTTAAAAATATCAGTTCTCTAACCACTTCCAGCGAAAAGTTTATATAGGCTATTGCTCAAATTTGTATCGCCAATCACCTAATTTGGAGGGATGAACATGGTTGAGCTAGATCCATTTGAAATGGCAATTGAGCAGCTGGAAAGAGCTGCCCAATATATAGACATAAGTGAAGAGGCTCTTGAGTTCCTCAAGAAACCTATGAGAATTTTGGAGGTTTCAATTCCTGTAGAAATGGACGATGGTTCTGTGAAGGTTTTCACCGGTTTTAGAGTTCAACACAACTGGGCTCTCGGTCCAACAAAGGGTGGTATTAGATGGCACCCTGAAGAAACCCTAAGCACCGTCAAGGCATTGGCTACTTGGATGACATGGAAATCTGCTACTCTGGGATTACCTTACGGTGGAGGTAAGGGGGGAGTAATAGTTGATCCCAAGAAGCTCAGTGATAGAGAGAAAGAAAGGTTGGCAAGAGGTTATATAAAAGCCATTTATGACATAATAAGCCCATATACTGATGTTCCTGCTCCTGACGTGTATACCAACCCCCAAATCATGGCCTGGATGATGGATGAGTACGAAGCAATCTCAAGGAGGAAGGTTCCATCCTTTGGTATCATCACAGGTAAACCAATTATAGTTGGTGGTTCTTTAGGAAGAGGAACTGCTACTGCTCAAGGGGCTGTCTTCGCAGTTAGAGAAGCTGCAAAGGCCTTGGGTATTGATCTAAAAGGAAAGACAATTGCAGTTCAAGGTTATGGTAATGCTGGTTATAACATGGCCAAACTATCTAAAGAGCAATTAGATATGAAAGTAGTTGCAGTCTCAGATTCAAGAGGAGCCATATATAACCCAGATGGCCTAGAGCCAGATGAAGTATTTAAGTGGAAGAAAGAACACGGATCAGTTAAGGACTTCCCAGGTGCTACAAACATAACAAATGAAGAACTCCTTGAATTGGAGGTTGAAGTTCTTGCTCCAGCGGCTATTGAGGGAGTAATACACAAGGATAATGCTGACAAAGTAAAAGCAAAGGTAATCGCTGAGGTTGCAAACGGTCCAGTCACTCCAGAGGCAGATGATATACTCCACGAGAAGGGCATACTCCAGATCCCAGACTTCCTCTGTAACGCTGGTGGTGTTACAGTCAGCTACTTCGAGTGGGTACAAAACTTGATGGGCTACTACTGGACAGAAGAGGAAGTAAGGGAGAAGCTTGACAAGAAGATGACTGAGGCATTCTGGGGCGTTTACAACGTCCACAAGGAGAAGAACATCCACATGAGAGATGCAGCTTATGTAAGGGCAGTTAGCAGAGTATATGAAGCCATGAAGGCCCGTGGATGGGTCAAGAAGTGATTTCTTTTCCTTCTTTTTCTCTTAGTTTCGTAGTTCATGAATAAATTCTGAAGTTTGGATTTTTGTAAAGTTGAAGATTTTATCTCTTTGTCTCAATAGAAGTAAAAGAATGTTAAAAGTGAGTATTACTTTTCTTAATTGTTGAGCTATATCAACAAAAATTTATAAATTCTAAAAACTAGCTGGAAATGCCTAACCTCGTAATTGAGGGGCAAAAGCACATTTTTGAAGATAGCTGTGGTCTTAAAGGGTACAATCTGCTCTAAGCTTTTGTCCAGTACTCCTTCTCCTCCACCATTGCTTGGATCATCTCATCCTCATCTTTAAACATAGTCCTCCTTGAGGGGTTCTGCATGCCGTAGAATTCCATAAACGGACTGGGCCTCTTCTTAAACGGGTAATAGAGGTAAATTGCTCCCAAGGTTCTGTAAGCCTCTGCCATCTCGCTTATAACCCCTGCGGAAACTCCTTGAGCATAATGATAAACTGCTATGGCTTTGCTGACATCCACTAAGTTGAAATCCCTCTCAACAAGTTGCCTTCTCAAAATGTCGGTGGCTTGTTCTATATCCTCCCTATCGAGTTCCTCTATTTCTTCTCCATCGAAAATATTCTTTATCTTTATCCTTTGTATCTCCGGATTCTCCTCCACTTGGGCGTCATACTCAGCAACAATCCACCAATCATCAAGTGCTCCAGGGTCTAAAACAGCGAAATGCTTGCTCAACTTTTTGTAGAACTTTCTAACTCTATGGTAATATTCTTCCTCATGGCCAGTCATGGGATAGCTGAGATAAATGAGGGGCTTTTTATTTTCATGGAAAATTAAGTCGATGAAGGTCTGATAAGGATGCCTAATGCCAAAATGGAGGACATAACGAACTTGAATTCCTTCTTTATTCAACTCATGTACAAGAGTTTTCACATGATTTATGGCGTCTTCACGCCACATTACGAGGGTCGTCAGTTTTATATTTTCCTTGTTTCTTCCAAAGCGTTCAAACCACTCTTTGTCATGTATTGTTCTTCTCCTCACACTCAGGATATCATCTAGAACAATTATCACCCTACTCGGTTTTAGAAGTTTCAAGTTGCTTAAAGTGAAGCCCAAAACACTCCCACTTCCCCATCTAAAAAGGGCAGGAGTAGATACTAGGTGAAAGCTCTTATCACTTCTGTCAATTTCATCTCTTATTCTTTTAAAAGCTTCATCTCTTATGGTATTCATTAAATCTGGATGGCTTATTGCAAAGTCCAGAACATTTTTTCTGGTTATTTTGACGCCTTTTTCTCTTCCAATTTCCTTGAGATAATCAAAGACATGGTAATATTGGAAATTCTCATTTTTTGCCAGCCTTAAGGCCTCCTTTGTGTATTCATCTCGTCCATTTAAAGGAGGGCCTGTGAGAAGAACTGTTTCTTTCATAAGTAATACCTCCTAATTTCCGTAATTGGAATTTAGCCTCTTTTCCTTTTCAACTTTTTGGATGTTTAAATGCATTCATGCAAAAATTTTTAAAGTAGCACTAACAACTGATAGTAGAAAATATTTGCAAAAGCGTAGACTTATAAAAGGTATTAAATAAAGTACCTGAGGTGAGGTTCATGCCAAGAAACGATAAAAATAGGAGTGTTGAGGGTGAAGAGGTTATTAGAGTTCCTCTTCCAAGGAATAACCAAGTATTTGGAATAGTGGAACAAGCACTAGGATCAGGGTGGATGGATGTTAGATGTGCTGACAATAAGATAAGAAGATGCAGAATTCCTGGCAGATTTAGGAGAAGAATGTGGATTAGAATCGGTGACGTGGTAATAGTAGAGCCTTGGGAAGTTCAAAGTGATGAAAGGGGGGATATTGTGTATCGTTATACAAGAACCCAAGTAGATTGGCTTTTAAGAAAGAAAAAAATTACACAAGAGTTTCTTAGCGGCGGTTTAACTCTGTGATGAACAATGAACCCTAAGGATCTTGATAGGAAAATCTCTCAGATTCTAGGATTAGATGAACGTAGAGAAAAGGATAATGAGCTCTATAAAGTATTTAGCGAAGTGTTTGATAAGACAACGATTGACACCCTTGCGTATTTTCATAAAAGAGGAAAGATAAAGCGTTTATTGGGCGTGATCTCCACTGGGAAAGAGGCGAATGTGTTTAAGGGTGTTGACAAGGATGGTAATTATGTAGCGATTAAAGTTTATCGTACTTATACTACTGAGTTTAGAAGGATATGGGAATATTTGGCAGCAGATCCGAGAATAAGTTACCTACCAAAGGATATAAGAAAAATGGTATTCATATGGACAAGGAGGGAGTTTAAAAACCTCCAAAGAGCCATGAAATACGCAGTTAGGGCCCCAGAACCAATAGTATTTAGTAATAATGTCCTCATAATGGAGTACATAGGGGATGAATTCCCAGCCCCCAGATTAAAGGATGTTGAACGTGATTTAAATAAAAAAGAATTTGAAGAGCTTTATGAATTTGCAATGGAATCAATTGAAAAACTCTGGAAAAGAGGGGACATGGTTCATGGTGACCTAAGTGAATATAATATTTTAGTTTGGGAGAAACCTGTGATAATTGATTGGTCTCAGGCGACTGTAAAGAGAAACAGGATGGCTTTAACACTGCTTTATAGGGATTTAAGAAATATAACTAATTACTTCGCTAAAAAAGGGATCAAAGTTGATAACCCTGATGAAAAGTTTAGAGAGCTCGCAGGTGATTAATATGGATGAGTTTGAAGAAAAGCTGAAAAAGTATGAATATGTGGATAAAAAAGAGAGTGGAAAAGATCCATTTGAGATTGAAGAGTTTGTGGCAATTGGTGAGCAGGAAGAGTTTGTGAGAATTCCTAAAGAGAGAATTGGGGTAGTCATTGGTAGGAAAGGTGAGACAAAGAAAAAAATTGAAGATGCTACAAAGACTAAGATAGATATTGATAGTAACACAGGAGAAGTGTTCATCACTTCAACTGAAGAAACAGAAGACCCCTTAGCAGTTTGGAAAGCCAGAGATATTGTTCTTGCTATTGGAAGAGGGTTTTCTCCGGAAAGGGCATTTAGGCTTCTAAATGAGGGAGAAGTTCTTGAAGTTGTGGAGTTGACTGATGTCATTATAGGGAATGAAAGGAATGCTCTCCCACGAATTAGAGGGAGGATTATTGGAAGAAAAGGGAGAACCAGAGAAATCATTGAAGAAATGAGTGGAACGGAAATAAGTGTTTATGGAAAGACTGTTGCAATTATTGGAAATCCACTTCAAGTCCAAGTGGCAAAAACTGCAATTGAAAAACTTGTTAAAGGTTCTCCCCACGGAACTGTTTACAAGTACTTAGAAAGAAGGAAAAAAGACCTAGAACTAGAAGGAGGTATGTATTATGGCGAATTCTGAGGCAGACAAACTATTTAAAGAGTTTAAAATCCAGAGTGTCAGTGAATTTTTTAGAAGAAATGCTGCAATGCTTGGTTATACCGGGAAACTGCGCTCATTCACAACACTGATTCATGAGGCAGTGACAAATTCTCTTGATGCTTGTGAAGAGGCTGGAATACTTCCCTATGTTAGAGTTGAAATAGAGGAACTTGATACAGAACATTATAAGATAATAGTGGAAGATAATGGTCCTGGAATTCCTGAAAAGTTTATTGCACACGTGTTTGGTAAGATGCTTGCAGGTACAAAGGCTCACAGAAATATTCAAAGTAGGGGGCAGCAAGGTATAGGTATTAGTGGCGCTGTAATGTTTGCTCAGATTACGAGTGGTAAAGCCACTAGAGTTATCACTTCCACAGGTGGAGAGGAGATAATAGAAGCTTGGGTTGGTATTGATGTAGAGAAAAATGAGGGCAAGATCTTCAAGAAAATAAAACACTCAAACCCAACAGGATGGAGAGGAACAAGAATAGAGATGGAAGTTAAGGATGTTCGTTACATTCGTTCAAAACAAGGGCCTTACTGGTATCTAAAGCTTACTGCGATAGTTAATCCTCATGCACACTTAGAGTTTATAGAACCTGATGGTAAACTCATAGTTTTCTCAAGGAGCAGTGAGGAGGTTCCAGAACCTCCGGAAGAAATGAAGCCACATCCTAGGGGGATTATGACTGATGACATTTATCGGATGACCAAAAGAACAACGAGAACTACTGTGAGGACTTTTCTAATAGGAGAATTTTCGAGAATAAGTGACAGAAAAATAGATGAGCTGATACAGTATATAACTGCATTGAGGCTTATAAAAGGAGAAGAAGAGCAAAGTGTAAAAGAGCAACTCTTAAAGAGGCTTGTAAACGGCGAAGTGGATAAAATAATCGCAAGCTTTGGAAAAAGTGGAAAAAAAGTTCTTAGAGAAGTCAGGAAGATAATGGAAAAACCCCCAAAAAAACTAACGTGGCATGAGGCGGAAGAAATTGTTGAGGCATTCAAATACATGACGTTTTTGGCACCCCCTACTCACGGATTAAGGCCTATTGGAGATGAAAATATAGAAAAAGGACTTACCGGAATTTTAAGGCCAGAATTTGTAACTGCTGTAACTAGGTCACCAAAGGTCTATAGGGGTGGCATTCCATTCCAAGTTGAAGTGGGCCTTGCCTTTGGTGGGGAGCTAAGTAGTGGTCTTGATATCCTAAGATACGCGAATAGAGTGCCATTGCTCTTTGATGCGGGTTCATGTGTGATAACCTCTTCAGCGAGAAATATTGATTGGAAACGTTATAGAGTTGATGACGTTGACAGAATGCCATTAGCACTTCTAGTTAATGTAGTCAGTGTCCATGTTCCCTACACATCTACTGGAAAGCAGAGTGTTGCAAGTGAAGAGGAGATATATGAGGAGATAAGGCTCGCAGTGATGGAGGTTGCAAGAAGGCTTGCAAAGTACTTAGGTGGGAAACACCGCAAACTCTACCAAGCTAAGAGAAGAAAGACGTTTGAAAAGTACGTTCCTGAAGTTTCAAGGGCTTTAAGCATACTTACGGGTATCTCAGAAGGTGAGATTAAGGAAATGTTGGTAACGATTATCGAGAAAAAGTTTGAGAGTATAGAAGAACAAGCAGTGGAGGCTGAGAGCAATGCTTAAGCGTGAAAAACCAAAAGAAAGATTTAGCTATGATCCTAAAAAGGTTCTCCAACAATTGGAAAGGTTTGGAAAAAAAGTACTGGAGGAGATAGCTGTAGGAAGGAATCCATTCATAGACGTTCCTACAAGGGGGCTCAGTAACGTTTACTTTGATGAGAGGGATCGTTTGATTAAAATGGGGGATAAGACTTCGAGAAGGTATCTCTTTCATGTTGCTCATGCTAGAAAATTTATGCAGACTCTTTTGATAGCGGCCTACATAAAACGGCTTGTAGGTGAAGGAAAACACGCAAGTTTGAGAGAAGCATATTATGCGAACAAGCACACCATTCCTGGTAGTAAAGAAAACACATTTGAAGATCAAAGTGAGAGTGATCCGGTTATAGAGGACTTGGAGCGTATGTTTGGTGTTCTTAGAGAAGAAATGCATATCACAGCAGATAGGAGAGGTTATATTTATGGAAACGTAGTCATCAGGGATGGTGAAGACGAGTTTAATGCTTCAAAGCTTGGTATGGGTGGATGGGCAGTACCTGGGACAGTGGAGCACATAGAGTTTCCAGAAATAAATGTTGATTATGTATTGGTGGTTGAGACCGCTGCTATGGCAGATAGGTTGATTGAAGAAAAATATCCAAAGAAAGAGAAAGCATTAGTAGTTGCTACCCAAGGACAGGCTTCTCGTGGTGTCAGACGTTTAATACATAGGCTTCATTATGAGGAGGGCCTTCCAATAATTGTCTTTACTGATGGAGATCCATATGGATGGTATATTTATTCTACAATAAAACAGGGTTCAATAAACTTGGCGTACCTTAGTGAAAAACTTGCTACTCCAGAAGCAAAATTTGTAGGAATGGCAATGGACGATATAAGGAAATATGGCCTTGAGAATGTCACTGAAAAACTTAAAGGGATTCCTCCTAACAAAAAAGGTGGCCCTACAGGAGATTACAAACGTATCATAGAGGAGATGAACTACCCTTGGTTCCAGAATAAAGAGTGGCAAAGACAGCTTAAATTGGCCCTTAAATGGGGAGTTAGGATTGAACAGCAAGCCTTGGCCAATAAGAGCTTGGAATTCGTTGCTAAAGAGTATCTTCCTGAAAAAATCGGTAAAGAGGAGTTACTTCCATGACAACAACGGAGGAGCTCATAGCTCAAATTAATAGGGGTTTGGATGATATAAGAATACACACAAATAGGTTATTTGAAAATTTCGATCCTCGTTATTTAGCTTTTAATTTAAATAGGAACCTTATGGTTCTCAGAGGTATGGAAGATGAACTTTCTCGTAGAGTTGGTGAATCTCGTATGTATGTCAGGTCTGTGGGCAAAAAAGAAAGAGATCCACATATTCGTAGAATTTTCTTAAGGAATCACTACCGCATGCTAACTCTAGAGAGACTTAGAACAGCCATAACCGCCCATAAAATTGCCCTTGCTACAATAGACTCCCATTATACTTTTTACAAGAGAAAAAAAGAAGTAGATATCAAAAATGTCACAAACAAGAGAGATCTTGAGAAGTTAAAGGTGGCTGAAAAGAGCATAAAACTTGGAAGGCTTGAAGTTCTTCCACACCTTGCATATTCAGGGGACGTTCTTAAAATTCTTAGTCAGCAAGATAACAAGGTAAGAGACACATTTAAGGAGATAAAATCGAAACTCAAAGAAAAAGGACAGATAAGGAAGAAGGGTATAAGAATTGAAGTAGAGTATTGGCAAGAAGGTAGATTAAAGAAGGAACGTTTAGATTTTCCGATAGAAGCAGATATAGACAGCGAATTAAGAAAACGTTTTGGACGGAAGTATAGATGGAGGGTTTTAAGCTACGTCAAAACTAAGGGAGTTCTAATAACTAGTCATTACACCGTTGATAACATTGCTTTGGCATATGCCTCAACGTATCCAAAAAAAGGTGTTGAAGCTCTTGCTCTTGACTTTTTCAGATATTATTACCTCACTTCTGAAAAAGAAAGAGAATCTATCGGGCTCTATCCCCAGATAAAGCCTTGTATCAATTGTCACTATTCAATCTTTGATACTCCTTTTATGAATGAGCCAGAGTTCCGAACTGGCTTTGGAAGCATGTTAATTATCAAGAAATGTGAGATAGAAGGCCTTTTGAGTGGAAGAAGAAGTGAGATCTCGAATATTCCCAATTATCTCCTGGGAGGGGTTATTCTATATGGTGTTAGCTCATTTGATGAGAGGAAAGTCAGCAACCTTCTTCAGATTGATGAGACTGAATTAAAAGATGCCATAGAGAAGTTCGTTCTTTCTGGACTCCATATATCACTTTTTGAAGATGTGGGGAAATTTGAGAAGTTCATGCCTAAGAGTGATAAGGCCAAACAATTTTTGGAACTCCTCCAAGGGTGAGTGGGATGAAAGTGGAGATAAAAGCGAGAAATAATGAAGAACTCTTGAAAAAAATAGATGAAACATTAAACGGAGAAGTCACCGAAGTGTACATAAATCTCCGTCCTACTAAGATAATTCTTGTGAAAATACTAGAAAAAGCTCCTAATGTCAAGATTATTGAATGCCCCTCAAGTCTTTACCCTAAAGTTTCTAAGAAAATCATAAGGGCCCTCAGTCAGATGGGAATAAAGTTGGTTCCGGCAAATCATTCCCGTGGAAGGCCTAAAAAATATGATGCTGCTATTATAAAACAGATTGAGGAGTTAGTGAGGAAGGGTAAAACTCCCAAAGAGGTAAGTCAAGAACTAAACATTCCACTGAGAACGGTTTATTACATAATTAATGGGCGATAACAGATGAGGCGATTGGTACCTTTTGTGATATTGTTGGTTCTCATTACAGTGCTCTTTAGAGCTACCGTAGAACATGGACAAAGTTCATTCAACATTGAGATTCTATATCTTGCATGGGCAACTCTTTTTTTCGGACTTCTTGGATATGTTATATGGTTTCTCTTTGAAAAAGGAATACCAATAATGCCAGTAAAAAGACGTAAACGAACCAAGGGGGAGTATTTGAGGGAACTGATTATAATCTTAGCAATTGTTATAGCCCTTAGGGCACTTTTTAGCAAAAGAGTAGAGCCTTATAGAGGTGTTAAGGCGCCGGTGATAAAATATCCCAAGTTTGGCTTCTCCAACGGCACTTTTACAATTACTTACAAACCTCTTCCAGATTATGCTTATTTTATTCCTATTTTCGTGTTTATTGTTATTATTAGTGTTCTGGTCTTTTATAGAAAAAAAGAACACCAAAAAATTGAAATTACTAAATTTGATCCTAGGATAACTTTCGATACAATTGAGGGATCACCTGAAGAGAGAATAATTAAAATGTACAAAAATGTTGTTGCAGGTCTTATAAAAAGAGGATATCCATATCAAAAGAGTTGGACTCACTGGGAGCATGAAGACAAATTGAAAGACATCTTCGAGGACTTGGAGGACTTAGACAATATTACAAGAGTTTTTGAAAAGGCAAAGTATGGATACAAGCTTGATAAAGAGGACATCAAAATTGCTAAGGAGAGTTATGAAAAGCTGATGCACTTTTTGAGATAAGTTTAAAAGAAGTGTTTAGGTTCTCCTAATGGTGGTGAGAAAATGTTCGAAACTCAGGAAGAAATTCCGGAAATCAGAGAGAGACTTCATAGGGTTGGGATAACTAACTTACGAACAATTGCAAGGATAAATTGGAAAGGAAAACTTTACACGTTCATTCCAACATTTGAGATAACTATAGATGTACCTGAAGAGAAGAAAGGTATTCATATGAGTCGTCTTGTGGAAAGTATCACCGAGACGATGAGCGAAGCAGTAGAAGAGGAAATAAAAGAGGCACATGCCTCGTTGGAAGAGCTCGGACTTGCTATAATAAGGCGTTTGGAGAAAAAGCACCCTCACAAGAGGGCTGAAGTATGGATCAAGACACAGTTGATTATGGAAAGACAAACTCCGGCCAGCAAAAAAGTGACCCTTGAAACATATGATGTGGAGGTAGGAGTGATAAAAGAACCCGAGAAAGTTGAAAAAGTCTTAAAAGTTACGGCTATTGGTAACACGGCCTGTCCACACGCTATGGCAAATAATCAGGGGAAGACACATATTCAAAGGGCAATTGCAACTCTTGAAATAAGGACTGATTATGATGAAGAAATTCCATTGGAGGACATGATAGATGTTGTTGAGGGGTCATTCAGTTCACCAACTTACACTTTGTTGAAAACTGTAGATGAAAATGCAGTGGTCCAAAATATGTACTCTAACCCCAAATTTGTGGAGGATGTAGCTAGAGAGATTATTTTCAAGGCAAGGCAGAGATTTAAGGGAAATGTTCATGTAAGGGTTGTGAGTCGCGAAAGTATCCACAAGCACGATGTAATTGCAGAAACATGGAATTAACATTCTCTTTTTTAAATTATAAAGAAGAGAGATTAAAGAAGCATTCTTGCATCAACAGCAACAGCGCTGTCTTCGTAAGCAAAGACTGGGTTGATATCTAATTCTTTTACTTCTGGGAGTTCGAGAGCAAGCTTTCCAACTTTCATGATGATCTCAGCTAGAGCTTCAGTGTTTACTGGTTTTTCTCCTCTTGCCCCAGCAAGGATTGGATAAGCCTTGATCTCTTTTATCATTTCAAGTGCTTCGGCTTTGCTTATTGGAGCAACTCTAAAGCTAACATCTTTGAGGATTTCGACAAAAATCCCACCAAGGCCAAACATGATGGCCGGTCCGAATTGTGGGTCTCTTATCATACCTACGATGACTTCCTTTCCAAGTGGAAGCATCTTGTAGACAATAACTCCCCAAAGGTCAGCATCAGGTTTATAGTTCTTGGCGTTCTTCATAATGGTATTAAAGGCTTCTTTAGCCTCTTCATCGCTCTTTATGTTGACCTTAACACCACCTGCATCGCTCTTGTGGATAATTTGTGGAGAGACAATCTTCATAACTACGGGATATCCTATTTCCCTTGCAAATTGAACAGCCTCTTCCTCATTTGTAGCAACCTTGAACTGGGGAACAGGGACTTCATATAACTGGAGAATCTCCTTTGCTTCGGGCTCTACAAGTGGTCTATTCTCAGCTCTTGCTTTTTCGATTATTTTCCTAACCTTTGCAACTCTATCCATATCTACCACCTCGATTATAATGATGACAGTTTCAGTTATGTTGACAATATTAAAAGTCTTTCCATTTCGAATCAGGTTGAAGCTGTCGATTGGTATAAATAGAACGGGCACCAATATATAAATGGTGAAAAATATGAAACGGAAAATTATTGGAGGAATTTTGGCGAGTTTTGTTCTTCTGGCTATGGTGATTTTCCATCAAACACAGGCAGAGGAGGATCAAGCAAGCATTGCTCTCTACGACTCTGCGAAAATTGGGATAGTGGAAAGGACCCTCCAGCTTGAATTAAAGCAAGGGATAAATGAAGTGCCATTAGACGTTTTAGAAGGCCTTGATATTGGCGAAATAACGTTAAAGCCCTTAGACGAAAAGGTCAAGGTTTTGGGCATCATAAACAAGGAAGTTACGGGCAAGGGTCTTATAGAGGCGAACATTGGGAAAGAGGTAACAATAAAACTCAAAAGTGGTGAGACTATAAGTGGAAAATTCTTGGGGTATCAAGATGGAAAAGTGGCCATCCAGGGAAACGCATACTACCTCATAGAACCTGCAGAGATTGCATATATGAAAACAGCCACTCTGGGAGAGAAGAGTATATCAAACACCTATGCTTTGATAAATGCGGATGGAGATGGCAAATATTTCTTCAAACTTATTTACAGGGTTAAAGGGATAGGATGGAATTCAAGGTACAAGTTGTATTTAAGTGATAATGCGGAGTTTTATGGGTATATTTTAATTAACAATCCTACAAACAAAACATTTGAAAATACGGAAGTCCTCTTGGTTTCAGGAGATGTCCAGTTTTATCAACCTCTTCGAGTAATCTTCAACAAATATTATGTAGCCGAGTCAACGGCAGGAAAGGAAGTTCCAGAAGAGCCAATTCAGCAGACAAAAATAGAGGCCTTCTATCTCTACAAGCTTGGCACAGTAGATATAGGAGCATTTGAAACGAAGATGATCCCGTACATTTACCAAAAGACTGACTTTACTAGGGAGTATCTCTATGAGAGCTACCCATACGGTGGAGCCCAAGACATCTACGAAATAATTTCTCTGAAGACAAATGATGTTCTTCCAAAAGGTATTGTGGAAATTTACAAAGAGATGGAAGATAAAAACGTTCTAATTGGCGAGCAAATGATAGATCATACAGCGAAAGGAGATACACTAAGACTCAAACTTGGTAGGGATATTGATTTGAAAGGGACCACGGAGGTTCTGGAAGAAAGACATGATGACCACTATGGATACTATAAGATTAGAGTTACAGTGGAGAATTTTGGAGAGGAGAGTAAAGAGGTAATTGTGAGACATTACAAGTGGCGTGGAAAGATACTAGAAAGCTCAATAAGCCCCATAAATGAAACAGCAAACTATGTAGAATTCAAGATAACAGTTAATCCAGGGGAAAAGGAAGAAATAATATTCGATTACGAAGTTAGCTATTAGAGTCTTCTTAGGAGAATCTCATAGTTTTTATCTTCTTTTACTATTTCCAGCACAAGGCTTTTTTCATAATCTAAGAATCTAGTTCCCTTTAACGAGTAACCTTCTCCTCGTAAGTGATTCATCACGCTAAGACCTAAATCTCCAAAAAGCTCAGCTGCGAGAGTGGCAAAGCTTGGCTCTTTTATCTCTAATTCACTATGATATTTTTTAGCTAATTCAAAAACATCTGTCATATTATCACCCCAGAAATAATTAGTGCTCAAGATTTTAAGGTCTTTCGATTTTTAGAAAAGTTGTGAGGTGGCGGGCCGGACGGGATTCGAACCCGCGACCACCGGGTTAAAAGCCCGGTGCTCTAACCAGGCTGAGCTACCGGCCCTCGATAAGTTAGAGATTGTGATGCGCTTATAAAGTTTTTGGTCTTATTCTAAGATTAGAAGTATGTTATGGGAGAGAGCTGTTGGACTTTTAATGAACTTTCTATCAATAAGTTTCGCCTGTTGGTTATTTTTCGTTATAATTAGAAAACCTAACCAAAGCAGTTATAAACTCTGCTTTGTTTCTCCCGTTAGGTGAGGGGATGAGAAAAGGTCCTGTATTTCTTGGTAAAGCTCACATTTACTGGTGTGAAGAGTGCAATGTTCCGTTAATAAGTGAGAAGTGCGATATTCATGGAAAAGGCTTTAGGTTAAATCTTACTCCACCAGCAGACGTTCGATTTGCATTTAAGAAAGATTTAGATTTTATTAAACGAGAATTTAATAGGCATTACGGGGTTGATGTAGGAGAGATAATTGATGGGAAGATAGTTCTTCTAAATAAGATTCCAGGAGAAGACGATGTGTATGAGATTATTTTGGATGGATATATTTTTGGATGGCTTCGTTTTGATCCTATAACACTTAAATGGAAACCAGGCCTCAAGGTTGAGGGAGCAATTGCTCTTTGGAGACATTTTGGAAGAGAAATGAAAAAATGGCTTATAGTGGATAAGGGTGCAAAAGAGCCCATAAAAAATGGAGCAAATGTCCTCCCGGTTGGGATTATTGAGGCAGAGGCCAGTATTAAAGTTGGTGATGATGTAGTAGTGGTTAGCGAAGATGGGGAGGTTATTGCCACAGGGATAGCAAAGAAAGACTGGGAGAAGTTAATTGATAAGAATGAAAGAGGTACAGGAATAAAGACACGTCATCAAAAGGTGGTTACTTATAGAGAAGGCAGAAAGGCAAAGATGGAGGACGTGATAAAGGCTAACAAATCTGCTCTGGAAGAAAAAGTCAATGAAGCCAAGAGATTTATGCGAAAAACTTCCGAAAATATAAACAGGCCAGTAGGAGTAGCTTTTAGTGGTGGGAAAGACAGTCTAGCGGTCTTAGGGCTCATGCTCGAAGAATTTGGGGAAAACTTCTTCGTTTTCTTTAATAATACAGGTATAGAATTCCCAGAGACGCTTGAGTACATAGATACGGTGAAAGAGAACTTAAGGGAGAAGAATATAAAATTCATCATTGCAGATGCAAAAGATGCTTTTTGGTCTGCTTTAAGTGTTTTTTCTCCTCCAGGGAGAGATTATCGGTGGTGTTGCAAAGTTACAAAACTTGGACCAATTACTCTGACGATAAAGAAGTATTATCCTAATGGAGTTCTAATGTTTGTGGGTCAGAGGAAATATGAAAGTATACACCGGTATAAACAACCCAGAGTTTGGAGGAATCCATGGGTGCCGAATGAAATTGGGGCATCTCCTATCTTCCATTGGAATGCTCTTGAGGTATGGCTTTACATATTTTCCCGCGGTTTAAAGTATAACCCCTTATATGAAAACAGACTTGATAGAATTGGTTGTTTCATGTGCCCAAGTTCATCTTTAGCAGAATTTCAGACTTTAAAAGAGGAAAAGCCAGAACTTTGGAAAAAGTGGGAAAATGAACTGAGGAAATGGAGAAAACGCTTTGGAATGCCTGAAGCATGGATAGAACATGGTTTCTGGAGATGGAGGGAACTTACTAAGGGACAAAAGGCTGTAGCGAGAGAACTTGGGATCAAAATTCCTGAAAAAAGGGTCTGGGAACCAATACGGTATACTCTCAAAAAAGAAAATGAGGAATTTGTCCTTAAAATAAACACAAAAATTATTCTTAACAGGATGAAGGAAGTGGCTCCGATACTTGGCCCAGTTTTTGAAGGAGAGAACTTCCTTAAGGCGAGCAATATAATATTCACGGAAAATGAAGTGAGGGCAAGTGATGAAAATGAGGCCATACAGGCCTACTACTTGATAAAAAGGGCCTATGAATGTGTAGGGTGTGGTGTGTGTGTTGGAAGGTGTCCAGAAAATGCTTTAAGAATAAACTCCAATACAAGAAAGATAGAGGTTGATTGGGAGAGGTGTATTCACTGTAGGGAGTGTGTGGAAGTATGCCCATTGTTAAAAATAAAAAATCCGCAAGAAGGAAGTCAGCTTTAATTCTGCTTATACTTATTCTTCTATTTCCCAAACCCGTGAGATCTCAGGAGGAATATGACTATAATATAGATGGCTACTCTCTCTATTTTGATATACTAGATGAGACAAGAGTTAAAGAGACCATAGAGATTACTATTTCTCCAAACATGCCCTTATCGAGATATACGTTTTACTCACAGTATCCCATCGAAAATCCCGAAGCGATAGTTGAGATAAATGGTAGAACCCAAATAGCAAATGTTAGTGTTTCTAAGATTGTAGGAGACATAAATGCAATTTACATAGGATTTCCTGAGGTATCCTCAGGGGACAACTTGAAAATACGAATAAGCTTTTATTCTAAGGGAATGCTTCAAGATATCGGTGGTAAAAAGCAGTTTTCATATTATCTAAAATTTGAACAACCAGTAGGATACTTTTATGCCAGGTTATACATTCCCAAGGATTATGCAATTCTCTCTCCCATTGTTCCATCTCCTGACAAAGTTGAAAGCAGTGGGAATGCTCTTTTAATGGAATGGAAAAAACAGGAGGTTAGACCAGGAGAAGAGTTTTATTTCATAGTCGGTTTTTCTGAAGAACTGAACAACACTTTTCCACTAATGTATTTTGTAATTCCTATCTTAATAGCCTTTGTAGGTGGATTTTTTGCTGGGATTCTCTATAAGGGTAGGGAGAAAAGTGGAATAGACCTAAGATCGGATGAAGAAAAAGTTATTGAACTCTTGAGAGAGGGTCCGATGTACCAGAGTGAGCTTGTAAAAAGGTTAGGTTTCTCAAAAGCAAAAGTTAGCCTTTTATTGAAGAATATGGAGAAGAAAGGATTAATAGAACGGGTTAAAGAAGGTAGAACATACCTTGTTAAACTAAGGGAGATGTGAATCTTTATAAAGTGAAGCTGCTACCCCAAAGAGGCGAGGTGAAAGAAATGGAAGAATATTTTGTTTGTCCTGAATGTAAAAGTGAGGACGTTGAGATAATTAAAGAGCGGGGGAGAGATTTAACTTTAAGGTGTGCCGAATGTGGTCATGTTTGGCAGATAACAGTGAGCAAAATGATTCAAGTGCCTATAATAGTTAGCAAACATGAGAGAAGCTTTAAGAAAACTGTCAAACTACCAGTTGATGAGGAAATAAGAGTAGGAGACATTGTGGAGCTTGAAGACGATGAGGTGAGAATAAGCAGTATCGAGCTTGAAGATAATAAAAGGGTCGAAAAAGCTGAGATAAAGGATGTAAAGGTGTTGTGGGGGGAAAGTTTGATGTACCCCAAGGTTATAGGAGTCTCAATATACCTCCCCAAAGGGATTACACAGTCATTCAAGGTCAAAGTTGACAGAGAAGAAGAATTTGCAGTTGGGGAAGTGCTTGAGGTTGGAGGTTATACATTCAAGATAGACAAGATAAAGATAGAGGGCAAGATGCTTAGATATGGAAGAGCAAAGGCTGGTGAGGTAGTTAGGATAATGGGCCGCCCTATACGTGGTAGAGCAAGTAGAAACTTGGAAATTTATAGAGGATACGGAAAGGACTAATCTCCCAATAAACTTAAAATCCTCTTTCACACATTTTTTATTCGTGAGCCTTATGGATGAAAGTGACCTCTATAGGAGATGGATGAGGCTTGTTGAAAACCTTGAGAGAGAGGGGATAATTAAAAGTGAAAGGGTTAAGAGGGCTTTTCTTCGAGTTCCCCGGTATAAGTTTGTTTCTGATAGGTACAAAGAATATGCACATGTAGATGAGCCACTCCCTATTCCTGCTGGGCAGACGATAAGTGCCCCCCATATGGTAGCCATAATGCTTGAACTTGCTGAACTTGAAGATGGCATGAATGTTCTTGAAGTAGGGGCAGGGAGTGGGTGGAACGCTGCTTTAATTTATGAACTCGTAAAAAGAGAGGTTTATACAATTGAGCGAGTATCTGATCTCGTAGAATTTGCAAGGAAAAACCTTGAAAGGGCAGGATATAAAGATAAAGTCTATGTTATTTGGGGTGATGGAACCAAGGGCTTTCCTCCAAATGCTCCCTACGACAGAATTATCGTAACTGCTGGGGCTCCTAAAGTTCCACAACCCCTAATAGAGCAGCTTAAAGTTGGTGGAAAACTTTTAATTCCTGTTGGGAATTATCATTTATGGCAGGAGCTTCTTGAAGTTATAAAGTTAGATGAAGAGAACAAAATAAAAATAAAGAATCATGGAGGAGTAGCATTTGTTCCATTAATTGGTGAGCATGGCTGGAGGGAGTAAAATGTATCTAATAGCATTTGACTTGGAAGGCACATTGGTAAAATCGAAATCAAGTTGGGTGGAACTTCACAAGAGATTTGGGACATGGGGTAAGGGAGCAGAATATGCAGAACGCTTTTTCAAAGGCGAATTTGATTACGCAACATGGGCAAAGCTGGATGCTTCATTATGGAAAGGAAAAAGTAGAAAGGAGATCATGGAATGGGCAGATTCTGTAGACTATTTTGAAGGAGTTGAAGAGCTCTTTGAGTTTTTAAAAAGGAATAAGTTTAAAATAGCCATAATTAGTGGAGGCCTCAAATGTCTGGCAGGCAGAATTGGAAAAGAGCTTAAAGCGGATTTTGTCTATGCTAATGAGCTTGTCTTTGATGAAGAAGGAAAAGTCACTGGAGATGTTCTCCCTTGGGTGGACTTTAGGAATAAGGGCGATATTTTGCTTGAACTCAAGGAGAAACTTAAGCCTAAACTCACGATAGCTGTGGGGGATGGCCATAATGACATTGCCATGTTTAAGGTTGCTGATGTTAGTATAGCCATAAATCCTCATGAAGGAGTAGAGGGGGATTACTTGGCAAAGGATCTCTACGAGGTAAAGGAAATAATTGGGAAAATTTTAAAGGAAAGCGGTCAGTGAAGGGCGTGTTCTTCATCTTTCAACAAAGCAAAAGCTCATCATCCGTGTTTAAAAGTGCTCCGAAGTTTTAAAAATTTAAAGGCCGTTGCTTTTTGTTAGCAGGATCCAGAACAAATCCCCATAAAGCACAGAGATTAAGAACCCTAGGAAGAGTGCAGGGGCAAAGGGCATTGCATTCCTAACCAGAAACTCATCTTCAAGTTTCTCTTCCTCCACGAGTCTTTTTAGCGTTTCAATGTTTTCTTTTGTGAGCCCTTCGGCAGTTGGGGAGGCTATCAATTTGTCATACTCTACTCTTAGAGCATTTACATCCAATGTTTTTAGGGCCCGGATGAGCTTATCAAATGACCCTTCTCGATCCCGCTGGATTTTTCCATCTCTCTCATATATCCACTCTCCAAGGATATCCCATTCTTTGAGTTCATTCACGCTAACCTTTTTTGTGAGTACTTCTACTCGCATAATGCTCACAAGAGAGAAAAATGTTTTGAAGAGATAGAACATCACGGCGATTTTTAGATAACTGTAAGTTACCTGGGGAGTGTTAAAGACAATATCATAAATTAAAAGACCAGCCCCAATTAAGTCTCCGATTTTTCCAAGTTTTGCCATCAGAGCTATTGTAATCATCCAGATTAAAAAACCAAGAAGAGGATTGCCGGAAATCGAGGATTGTTGTAATACTCTGAGAACTACAAATGCTCCTGATACCCAAAGAGCAAATTCAAATGGCCTGAACCACTTCTCAATGAAAATTTGTTTCAATCGATCCATTTTCTTGTTTTTTAAGAGCATTGCCAATGAATAAATAAAGATGAAAGGAAAGATAGCTAAGATGCTGTTTAGTAGGAGAGTTAGTGAATGAAGGGGATATTTTGAGGCGTATGGAGGTATGACTTTTGCATATCTAGACGCATATGGGAAAAGGGCTGAGTAGGCCATTAAAATTACCACATCTCCGCTTGCCCAGCCGCCCATCGTATAAAGGAGGTAACCTAATAGAAACCCGGTTCCAAGGCCAATTATCCCAGATAAAGCGAGAATTGTATTATGCTTTATAACAAACCCCAGATAGAGGTAATACAAAATACCCAACCCTGCTACTGGAAAGACATGTTTGTCATCAATAAAACCAGTTTTGATATCCGTATAAGATGTAAGAATTCCCATAATAACCCCTAAAAGTATTAAGAGAAGTTCCATTAAATCACCTCACAGTGTCTCGAGAAGTTTATTCTTGATGGTCTCTACATATTGAGTGACCGATGAGTTAATGGACTGAACACTGCTGAAAATAACTCTTATAGTAACTGTAACCAATATAAGAACTGCGGCTAATATGAATAAGTACTCAAGCGCGCTTTGAGCTTTTCTTGGCATTCCTATCACACCTAATTACATTTGGATGTCAAATGATTTAAAGCTTTTCATTTTTCTGTGCAATCTTTTTAAATGCTTTCCCCTACAGCTTTTGAGGTGTCATGAAAATCTACAAGCTTTATGTAAGGGAAGAATACTTGGAGATGATTGAGAGTGGGAAGAAAAACATAGAGGTTAGGGTAGCGTACCCACAACTTAGGGACATTAAACCAAAGGATAAAATACTCTTTAATAACACAATCCCTGCTGAAGTTCTGACTATAAAACAGTATGAAACCTTTAGACAGGTTCTAAGAGAGGAGCCAATTGAGAGAATATTTCCCGACAAGCCAAGTTTTGAACAGGCCGTAAAGAGATTTCATAATATGTATCCGAAATGGAAAGAGAACAGGTATGGGGTACTTGCAATAAAGTTCCGCCTTCTAAGACCAAGGAGGCAGTAGGGTGAAGAATCTGAAGTTTGATGGGAAATACAAAGAACTACTCCTTAGTGGAAAAAAACAGGCCACAATAAGATTCGGAAAAGTTAACATAAAGCCGGGGGATGAAGTTTTAATACATTCGGCTGGTTACGTTCTTGGCAGGGCTAAAGTTAAGAGGGTTGAGAAAAAGAAAGTTTTTGAACTTACAGATGAAGATGCTAAATTAGACGGATTCAAGGATAAGGAGGAACTCATGAAAGCTCTTAGAGAGCATTATAAAAATATAAAACCAGATGCAGAAGTGACATTGATTGAATTTGAGTTTGTCAAAATGCTTGATAATCCTGTACTTTCAGCGGATTTTCCTTATGAAGGAAACAATCCCATTGAAATAGCGGAACTTGCATTAAAGCATTTAAATAATCTAAGCTTTGAGGAAGTTGCTCTATTAAAGCTATTCTTGCAATCAGGTAGCCTTAGGAAGACTGCTTACAAACTGGGAGGTTTAGATAAGAGATATAAAATCAGGAAGATCTTAAGAAAGGCCTATGAAGAACTTAAAGAGACGGGACTCATGAAACCGAAATTATAGCTTATACTTCATTTTAACTGTGAAACCATTTGAGACATCATGGGATCAGTCTTATTTTTAGCCCCATACTTGACTGAATATACCTTAAACTTTTCGTCTCCAATTAAATGCCGCAATTTCTCTTTAAACTCTTCCAGTTCCCCACTCTTATCAAAGTCCAAGATTGATATAAAATCATACTCTCCATAGAGCCAGTGGCCCTCTATGGGAAGTTTCTTTAGGATATCGTCTTTTACACCCCATATTACCAAAACTGCTTTGAGGTCAATCACCTCCTTCTTTGTTATTCTTGGCATATCCCTCCTATAAATACATTTTTCAAAATATTATGTTAAATTGTCAATATGCGACAATAAAAAAGCTAAAATATTGTCTTTATGTCGAGTATCATTTAGATTAGGTATATCTCTAACTCCTAAACTAAAAGCCTTTTTAAATAGAGAAGTCAATTCTTATTGGTGAGGGAGAATGATAAAGGCGGTGTTTTTTGATTTTGTTGGTACACTACTTAGCAAAGAATTCGAAGATATTACTCATCAAAATATAATAAGAGAGGCTCTACGTAGAGTAAAAGCAGAAAACGTAGATTCTTTAAAAGTCTGGGAAGAATATGAGGCTCTCACAGGCGAGAAATTTAAAGAATATGCAGGCAAGCCTTACAAACCAATTAGAGTGCTTGAGGAAGAAATTGTGGAAGAAATCGCAAAGAAATATGGGTTTGAAATTCCTCATGATTTTTGGAAAATTCACCTCAAAATGCACCAAGAATATGGTAAACTTTATGATGAAGCTATCGAGACTCTTAAAACCCTGAAGGCAAATGGGTATCATGTAGGAATGATAACCGATTCCGATAATGATTACCTCAGTGCCCAGCTTGAAGCATTGGGGATTCTTGGATTTTTTGATAGCATAACTACAAGCGAAGAAGCGGGTTTTTACAAGCCCCATCCCCGCATGTTTGAATTGGCACTTCAAAAAGCCAATTTGAAAGGAGAAGAAGCAATATACGTTGGCGATAATCCCCTCAAAGACTGTGTAGGTTCAAGGAGCGTTGATATGATAAGTGTACTTTTAGACAAAAAAGGAGACAAAAAAGAGTTCTGGAAAGAGTGTGAGTTCATTATAAGTGATTTGAGGGAGGTATTGGTAATACTTGAAGAGCTAAACGGTCAGTAACGGCAGGGATCTTCACAAATCCGCTAGCGAAATTCTCATCATCCCGTTTCTCTTTAACTTAATCTCTTTTTGGCTTCCCATAGTCTTTGGAAGGTCGTAATCCATGCTAAGACTGCTACAGTATAAACTCCTATGTCTACTCTTTTGAAGAGGGCAGTTATGATTATTATGAGTAGCCTTTCTGCTCTTTCAGCTATGCCAACTGCTAATGTACCACTTCCAGCCAGTTCTGCTCTACATCTTTCATAACTTACAAGGTAAGAGCCTATCAATGCTATTGCGGCGATTTCCCATTTTACTAATCTACCGTATGCAATTCCAAACAAAACTGCACCATCACTTATTCTATCAAATGTAGAATCTAAAAAAGCCCCAAATCGTGAACTTTTCCCCGTAAGTCTTGCTAAAGTCCCATCAAGAGCATCTACAAGTGATCCAAAAAGAAGCACTAAAGCTGCTATTTGTTGAGAACCATGAGCAAAAAAATATGCACCAGTTAGAGATATCAGCAAGCCAATGAGTGTGAGTTGATTTGGAGTAAGGCCCATTTTGGCTAGAGGTTTAACGATGATTTCTAGGTAACCTTTAACATCTAAACGATATTTATTCAGCATTTTGATTATCCTCCAGAGATATTACTTTCTTCCCTTTCTCTTGGGGAATAATTTTAACCTTTGCATTCTTGAAGTCTTTTCTTAGACCTTCCCTATCTAGAACCCTATCTAAAAAGACTGCTAACGCTGCAACTTCGCTGTGTGGTTGATTCCCGACACCAACATTGTAATGGGCTATTTCATAGACTTCTCTTGGCACTTTCTCTGCTCCAACAACGATTAATATATCTTCACTTTTTAGAGCCTCCTTTATTTCTGGAAGAGCTTTATCAATATGAATCCCGTACATTGTGAGGTGCACTATCTTCCCTTTCCATTCCCTCAAAACCTGCCTCCAGTGAGGATTGAATTCGACCTCAAATGGCCCTCCCCATCGTGTTACAACATCCACAACACTATCATATACATGTTCATCTTTTTCTGCTGCTATTATGATCTTATCAGCTCCAAAGGCCCTTGCAGTTAAAGCTACGTGGGTTGTTATCCTTTTATCCCTCTCCGGTCTATGTCCAAGTCTGAGCACTACTATCATTCATATACCTCCTTTAGAATATTCCAGTATTCTCTAAAATCTTCTGGCCATGGTTTGTCTTTATAAAAGCTGTATAGTGCGTCTATATTCTTTGCAAGGTTTTTTGGTGTAGTTTTCTCAAAAATTAAGTTTAGTTCATCCTCAGGTGCAGAGGCGAAAAGGAAAAGAGTAAATATTCGTTCGTTCTTCCCCATATCCACAAGCACCATTGAAAGCCTCGGCTTCAATACAGGGGAAAGCTTGTCCATCACACCTTCAGTGAGATCTTTTTCAATGTTAACTAAATACTCTGGGGTTACATCTAAATGCTCATGCCCTTTGAGCTCTTCGGGAGAGTGGGCCACCAGATTGTATACTCCTTGGGTTAGCATTTGATAGGTCTTGGGGAAATAGGGAGTTGATAAATACTCTTTTCTACTCCCGAAGAATCCCCTCTTGAAATCGACAACGTACCATAGTCCGGCAGAATAAAATTCGGAAATAGCATTTTGTGTGCAATCTGTACCATTATACAACGAAATAACCCTAGAGGGGATGTTGAGTGATCGTAAAGCTCCAGTAAATAAGAGTGTAGCTTCTTCATAACTTATTTCCTTTTTGGACATTATTTCTGTGGGGTTCAATGAAGTTGTTTTATTCCCTAGTGAATACTTGCTGGTGATAAAGTTATAGACTTTTTGGGCTGCTTCTTTTTCTGATTGGGCTCCATAGATAGCTTTTAAAAAAGTATTTCTCAGAACATCTCTATCTACAATAGGAGAAGAATTGAATTTCTCTTTCCAGTATTCGTCTACAAGGTATTGGAGGTGGATCCAGTAGTACTCCTCCCCATACGCTGTTTTAAGTATTTCTTCCCCATAATCCCAAGGCATCCAAATTACTTTTACAAATTTATTTTTGAGCTCTCTCTTTTCTATGTCTCCTTCCATGTAAACTATTGAAATGGTTAAGTAACCAGTCTTTGGCATGTAAGGTGTTTTAATTGTGTAATTCAACTTAATTATCTCTCCTGGGGAAATATCATTTGGAAGAGAGGGGGTTTTTGTCACTTCCATGGCCTCTAAGGGGTAGATAGAGATACCTTTAATTTTTACGGGTCCATTTCCAACATTTTGTAGAGTTATTTGGAGTTGGAAGTCATTTCCACCTGTGACCTCTGTGGGGGAGGTTATTATTGCATTCAGGATTCCTAGAGGGGGAATTTCATTTTCTTTTTCAATCACGTTGATAATAAACTCTTTATAAAAGCCACCCCAGGTTCTTTGTAATTCATCAGTCACTTCAACAGAAGCCTTGAGAAAGTATCTACCTGTGTCTTTAGGGGCCTTTATTATCCATATGAACTCTCTAGCTTCCCCTACTCCTAAGGGGGCGTCAAATTTAGGCTTTTGAGAAATTTTAAATCTTGGATCGTTTAAATAGAGGTTTATTCCAGTTATTGCAACTTTTCCAGTGTTGTTTATTCTGACAATGATATGGAAAACATTTTCCTCCTTAACAACGCTTTTATCTATGGTTATATCCACTTTAGCTGGTTCTTTAACTAAACACCCAGAAGCAAATATCAAGAAAATAAGTGCAATTGAGATGAGCTTCAGATATCTCATGTTTCTCCCCAAAGTTCTTTTAAGGATGAACCTTAATAATTTTTAGGTGGTAGTATTGATAACACTGACAACTGACTTTGGTCTCAAGGGTCCTTACGTCGGGGAGATGAAAGGTGCTATTTTAGCAATAAATCCAGAAGTGGAGGTGATTGACATTACTCACTCGATAACAAGACACAGTATTATTGAAGGTTCTTTTGTAATGGAACAAGCTGTAAAGTATTTCCCGGCAGATACGATTCATGTGGGTGTCATTGATCCAGGAGTAGGTACAGGAAGGAGGGCTATTATAATAGAGGGACACCAGTTTTTGGTAGTTCCAGATAATGGGATCGCCACCCTTCCTCTTAAGTGGATAGATGCAAAAAATGCATATGAGATAGATCTTCAAAAGATGGAAGCCATTATAGGGAGGAAAATAAGTTCGACATTTCATGGAAGGGATGTTTTTGGACCAGCTGGTGCATTGCTCAGCTTAGGCTACGAGCCCTCAAGGTTTGGAAAAGAAATTGACTTAGAGAAAGTTATCAAACTTGAATTAGAACCCAAAAAGGAAGAGGACTCTTGGATTTTAAGTGTTATTTACATTGATGATTTTGGGAATGTGATTTTAAACCTTGAAAACTACGAAAAGCCGAAATATGTCGAGGTTTTAGGGAGGAGGATTCCATATATTGAAACATATGGCAAAGTAGATATTGGAGAGTTTTTGGCTCTACCTGGGAGTCATGATTATCTTGAGATAGCGATTAATCAAGGCTCAGCTGCAGATGCACTGGGTTTAAAGGTTGGAGATAAGGTGAAAGTTAAATTAATATACGAGGAGGGGTAAAGAATGAGAGGTCTTTTCGTTGGTAGATTTCAGCCAGTACATAACGGACATTTAAAAGCCCTTGAATATGTTTTTGAAGAAGTAAAAGAGGTTATAATCGGAATTGGAAGCGCTCAGGTGAGCCATACATTGAAAAACCCATTCACAACGAGTGAAAGAATGGAGATGCTCATAAGAGCTTTAGACGAAAAGGGAATTCCAAGGGGGAAATACTTTCTCGTTGCTCTGCCAGACATAAACTTCAACTCAATCTGGGCCCCTTATGTTGAGGCAATAGTGCCGAGGTTCGACATCGTTTTCACAGGTAATTCGCTTGTCGCACAGCTCTTCAGAGAGAGAGGCTACAAGGTCATAGTACAGCCTATGTTTAGAAAGGACATTCTTTCCGCCACGGAGATAAGAAGGAGAATGATAGAAGGTGAACCTTGGGAAGAATTAGTGCCGAAGAGTGTGGTGGAGTATATAAAGGAGATTAAGGGAGTAGAAAGAATAAAGATGCTAGCAACGGATTTAGAGAAAAATGAGAAGGAACTTCAAGCACCATTGAGGATTCCGGAGTTTTAAGTGAGAATTTGTGAAGAAGGTGGCCTCCAATGGTGGCTTGCCCTCTCTTCATATATTTTTTATTTTCTCTCACCATTAGCTAGCTCAACTTACCTCCTTCAACACAGATACTATAAGAAAAACCTCGCTGAGCTTCTTCTGGTTATTATCACGTGGTTCCCAACGACACCTGCTTTGATGCTTAAGCTTTGGCTATGTTAAAGGTTTTCATCAGATAAACATCTTAACCGGTAAATATTTATAGTAGCGAGCATAGATTTCTCTGCCATGAGTAACTCACTAAAGCAACTCAAAAGGCTCTTAAGCTATCTTAGGGATCATGAGCTTTATTTCATCACTGGCTTAGCCATAGTTCTCCTTATGTCCTACACAAATGGAATAATTCCCATTCTCATAAGAGAGGCAATAGACGGAGGCATAACAACCGGAGAGTATCGCGTGGCCGTTCGCTACGCTCTCATCATCCTTCTGGTGGCTGTGCTAAATGGGGCCTTCAGCTTCAGCGGGAGGTATCTCCTCGTCAAAGCGGCACAGCACATGGTCTACCACCTCCGCATGGATGCCTTTAGGGCGATCCAGAGGCATCGGATGGAGTTTTTTGATAAAACCTACTCGGGCCAGCTCATAAGCCGTATAACAAACGATACTGAAAGAATAACGCGCTTTCTTTCCTTCCGTGTGAGGATGTTTGTGTATTCCATCTTCCTTATCATCGTCTCGCTCTACTACATGGCCAGGATGAACACGGCACTTACCGGTGTTGCCCTCATCACGATAGCCGCTGTCGTGGCTCTTAATACCACCTACGCAAGGACAGTAAGGCCCATCTACGATAAGGTGAGGCACCAGACGGGCGTTATAGCTTCTGTCTCAACGGGCAGTATAGCGGGGATCAAGACGATAAAGGCTCTCTCTGTGGAGGAAAACATCCAGGGAAAGTTCTCGAAGGAGAACGAGGAGCTCTACTCCCTTAACGTCGAGGCGACGAAAATTACAGCTCTCTACGGCAATGCGCCCTTCCTCATAATGGGAACGGCCATGAGCGTCATGCTCTACTACGGCGGGAGGGCGATAATGGCTAACACTCTAACGGTGGGCGAGCTGACGGCTTTTCTCACATATATGCTCACGATGACGTGGCCGTTAAGGGCTTTGGGTTTCACAATCGGGGACATCCAGAGGAGTCTGGCCGCTGCCTCAAGGCTCTTCGAGATTATAGACTCGGCTCCGGCTGAGGTTGACCCTCCAGATGCAGTGGAGCTGAAGAACTCGAAGGGTGAAATCGAGTTCCGCGATGTTCACCTCACCTACCACACCGGAAAGACCGTGCTCAAGGGCTTAAACCTCAAAATAAAGCCTGGTGAGAGGATCCTCATAACGGGTCCACCGGGTTCTGGAAAGAGCACCCTTTTGAAATTGATAGCGCGCTTTTATGAGCCCGACAGGGGACAGGTTCTGATTGACGGTGTTGACGTGGGGAAAATAAAGACCTCAAACCTCCGAAAAACAGTCGCCTACGTCCCACAAGAGCCATTCATCTTCAACAGGAGCTTAAGGGAGAACATAGCCCTTGCAAAGCCCGACGCAAGCATGGAAGAAATCATTAGGGCGGCTAAGATAGCAAAAATCCACGACTTCATAGCTTCTCTTCCGGAAGGATATGAGACAGTTGTAGGTGAGAAGGGTGTAACACTCTCCGGTGGACAGAGGCAGAGGATTGCTTTGGCGAGGGCACTCCTCCTTGAGCCTAAAATACTTCTCCTCGATGATCCAGTTTCGAACCTCGATGCTGAGACGGAAGAAAAGCTTGTTGGAGACCTCAAGGATATCCTCGAGGGCAAGACCGCTTTGATAGTCTCCCAAAGGCTCTCAATGGTTAAACTGGCTGATAGGGTAATCGTGATGGTGGATGGAAGGGTAGTGGAAGACGGAAGTCCAGAAGAGCTTGCGAAAAAGGGAGGACTCTTCATCGAGATGCTCGGCAGAGGTGGTTGGAATGGACAGTAAAAACCAAAGATCATCACTTTCTCTCCTCAAGAGGTTTATTGGAGAAGCACTTTCCCACAGAAAGACTCTTATCATAGTTGTTGTCAGCATAATTGGTTCAGCCCTAGCGACGCTTGCCCCACCATACATTCTAAGTGTGGCGATTGATAGGTACATTCTCGCCGGTAATTACGATCGTTTCTGGTTTATCGCCCTCCTTTACCTTAGTGCTCTCACAGCCCAGTGGTTCTTCGCTACCCTTCAGACCTTCTACATAGAGGTATTTGGCCAGAAGGTTCTCCGCGACCTTAGAGCAAGGCTGCACGAGAAAGTCCTCCGTTCGAGCCTTGACTTCTTCAAGGACAAGTCTACCGGTGACCTTGTGTCGAGAATAGTGAACGACACTGGGATTGTTAATGATGTCCTAGTTTCTGGCCTTTTCGGGAGCCTTGGAAGCCTTCTCAGCCTCATTGGTATAATCATTGCAATGTTTCTCTTGGATGTTAAGCTCACCCTTGTTACCCTCGCGAGCGTCCCGCTGATGATTTTGGTAGCCTACTACTTCGGTGGGAAGATGAGGGGGGCCTACAGGGAGACGAGGCAGAAGATAGCAAAGATATCGAGCGTGGTGGAAGAGAGCGTTGCAGGAGTTGAGACCATAAGAGCTTTCGGCAAGGAAGGAGAAGTTGAGAGAGAATTCTCAAGGGTCTCAAGGGAAACGATAAAGGCCTACCTCCGTGTTGCTGTTTACATGGGCCTCTTCTGGCCTCTCATGAACATCACGAGCCTTGTTTCGGTGATAATCGTCATAGCCTATGGCGGTTATCTAGCATACCAAGGGACGATGAGTATTGGCGTTGTGATAGCTTTTATCCAGTATGCACAGCGCTTTCGTGGGCCAATCAATGAGGTCATAGGCCTCTACGACAGCCTTCAATCCGCCTTGGCTGCTCTGGAGAGGATATATGAGATCTTTGACGATGAGGGTGTTGAAGATTACGAGGGAATCCACGTTGAGAAACTTAGAGGCGAGATTAAATTCGATAACGTGTGGTTCGAGTATGAGAGAGGCATACCGGTTCTTAAGGGAATAAACCTTCAAATCCCACTGGCATCAAAGATAGCAATAGTTGGGAGAACAGGGGCCGGAAAAACCACCATAGCCAGCCTAATAATGCGCTTCTACGAACCCACCGAGGGAAGAGTCATCTATGATGGCACAGAGGGCCGGAGAATAAGTAGGAAGAGCCTTAGAAGAAGGATTGGCTACGTCCCGCAGGAGACCTACCTCTTCCCAGGCACGATAATGGAGAACATCCTCATGGCGAACCCCGAGGCGAGTGAGGAGGATGTTATTAGGGTTTGCAAAGAGCTCGGTGTCCACGACTTCATAATGCGCTTGCCTAAGGGTTACAATACTTCCGCCGGTGAGGCGGGAAAGCTTCTCTCCGTCGGCGAGAGACAGCTGATTTCCCTCGCGAGGGCCCTCCTCAAGGATCCAGATATAGTAATCCTCGACGAGGCCCTTTCGAGCGTTGATCCCAAAACTGAAAGGTTGGTTCAGGATGCCATGCTTAAGCTGATGGAAGGCAGAACCAGCATAATAATAGCCCATCGTCTCTCGATAACGCGCTTCGTGGACAAGGTTGTTGTCGTTGAGGACGGAAAAATAATTGAGGAGGGCTCCTCCAAGGCACTGCTTGAGAAGAGAGGCTATTTTTACAGGCTCTATGTTTCTCAGATGGGAGAAACTTGAGTTTTCTTACCTTTCCTTGTCATCCACATGAAGAGAGCTCCAGCCGCTATGAAACCAAGGAGGCTTGCCGCATAGGGTAGTGTAGCGTGGATACTGGCTAAAGCACCGGCAATGAAGGGTGTTACGAGGCCAATAAGTCTGTTGTAGCTCGATATCGCCGCGTGGAACTCGCTGGCGCGCTCCTTTGGAATCAGCGAGAACTGCCATGAGCGGTAGAAAGGGAACCAGAAGGTGTCGCCAAAGGACTCAATAACATAAGCTACCAGTGCCAGCCAGAACGGAGGTGATAGTGTCATTATTAAGGCATAAAGAGCACTCAAGAACATTCCAACTCCTATCACTTGGAAGCCCTTCCCCTTTGGAATCCTTTCGCTGGCATATGTGCCGATTATCGAGGATATGCTGCTTGCGCAGGCTATTAATGTTACCTCGAAGATGGTCTTATGTAGGACAAAGACAACGTAATTAATTAAAACTATCTCTGGAGCAAGTGCCCATGCAAGGGTTAGTAGTGTTTCAAAGATTAATAGGAGCTTGAACTCACTTACTTTGAACGTGAACTCTTCGGGGGTTATTCTTTCCTCTTTTCTAACCGAAGGAAGAAAGAACCAGATGTAGGCTATTGTGGGAATTGAGAGTAGGCCGAAGAAAAGGAAGGCAAGCCTATAATGGTCGGTAGTATTCCAGAGATAACCGAAGATGTATCCTAAGATTGGAAACGTTATAAGCCTGCTTATTTCAGGTAGGCGCAAATGCCAGGCGAATATCTCCTTATACTTATCCTCAGGATAAATTATCTGTTCATAAGCTCGGTAAAGGGGATAAAGCACTGTGGAAAGTTTCTCTACTGTCCTTCCCGCAAAGAGCATGATAGGTGCTATGGTTCCTTTAGCAAAGCCATAAAGGACATAGGCTATCCCATCAAGAGCGTCAATTACCATAAGTCCTTTCTTTATATCCCATTTGTTAAAGGCCCTTCCAAGAAGATAAGTTAACGGAATCGCGATGATATTGACGGCTGTGAAGAATGCTCCCACTTCAAGGACGGAGTAGCCAGAGTACATCATGTAGAGCGGAAGGAGAATCCATACTATAAGCTGTGGAGCTATGATGGTGTGATAAAGCATGTAGGCTTTGGCATCTCTGGGGATCTCGCTCCATTTCATTAGAAGCACCTTCTTGAAATTTATCATGAAATTTAAATACTTTTAGGAGATTCTACAACAGGTATCATAATGATAGAACATATATTAGAGATTCTGGCATCTTTAGGAGATAAAAGAAATGTTGTTATCTATGGGAAGAGACTCAACAGAAAAATTGTGAAAATTGCAGAGCGTCTTGCTGGAAAAATCAGAAAAAGAATGTTCCTTCAGGTTTGGATGAAAGACTGGGAGATTTTAGAGGAAGAAGGTTTTAAGAAAATCGGTAAAGTTGAGTGGATGGAAAAGGTTTTCACTTAAGCCGTTCTTTTAGTGGCCTGTTCACACTTCCTCTTTTGTGAAAGCCATCTTTTTGATGCTATGCACCAAAATGAAAAAGCCCACTGTGCTCAAAACACCAAATCCAAACACTCCAACAGCCAGCATTGAAACACCAACGTCATGCTCAATCAGCCATGCAAAAGTCAGCTGTGATACGGGT